>Ga0194115_10006106_pt1 | contig 12305 bp, 11 predicted proteins | sample TA2MahsurfametaG_3_FD_148656 | JGI IMG/M metagenome (GOLD analysis project Ga0194115, IMG submission 148656) | Freshwater microbial communities from Lake Tanganyika, Tanzania - TA2015002 Mahale S4 surface | ecosystem: Environmental > Aquatic > Freshwater > Lake | place: Tanzania: Lake... | reverse complement strand
GTCGTATGCTCTACAATTTGGTGTAATTCTCTTTCGTCCTGCAGGAATGAAGAGAAAGCAAGGATGAAACACACGGAAGACAGAAATAGAGGCGTTTCTTCAGGGTTCCTTTCTCTGTATACACGTTACTCTCTAGTACTCACATTCATGTGCATGTGCGAATTGGAACCCTAGATACGTAGAATAGTGACATTCTGAGTTCCACCATACATACCTACCAAACTCGAATGACCGTTTGCCGGGCATCCCCGAAACATCGACCAATACATGCCGTGACATGTCTACCGTCATTTGTTGTTGTTGTCGTTGTTTTCATGTTGCTTGTGACAAAGTGTGTGGTATCGTCAGTAGATAGCCATTGTGACGACGACGACGACGACGACGACGAGAAAACCCTACCATCAAACATCCATTCCCTGTGAGATTTTTTTTGGGGGGAAGACACGACATCATGAATGCACCAAGGAGTCCGAAAAGAAAACGTGCCTTATTCCCTATACGGTCGATCATTTCGCATGGAGTATTCGGTGCACTTGGGTTTTATTTTGGCTTAATTACTGTCTATTTCGGTACTGGTAACTTTAGCAGATCAGGATTCCCAAGTTTCTCACAAAGGATAATGGAAGGATATATGATGACGACATCCTCTTCCTCGTTTTCCTTTGTGAATAGTCCCTTCCCCGAATCGACATCGAATTTCGTCGTCGATTATACGACGGTAGATCGGATGGAATTAAATGCTTTGTTAGATATGGGTATCCCTACTGATCCTACTAAAAAGGGAGCAGAAGATGCTGTCATTTTATATTCTGGTACAAAAAGTTTACCATCCAGTACATCTACAACAACAAGATTGACCGCCACCGAAGCGACGAAGAATTGTCATACCGTCAAGGTGATATTGACAGAACCAGCCAAACAAGGAGAATGTCTTGCATTGATGCCACAATGGGAATCCTACCATATCCATAAATTTATGAGATTACCAGATTATGGTGGGATTGATATGAAGATACCACTCCGTCCAGTATCACGGACAGCAGATCAGAAGGGCCGGGAAGCGGGGATACCCGATTATCGATTGAATACAGCACCCTCCTACAAGGCTCTAGTCGATTATTTAGGTGCCTTAGATGATACCCTCGTCGAGCTTCAACCATTATTACGGACGATTGCGACACCGAAAAAGTCTGTCATCGTATCGGTTGTCAACTACGGGCAGGCGGTACTCTTTGAAAACTTTTTATGTAATGCCCGTTCGAAGGGGTTAGATACCTCCCACCTTCTATTGTTTGCCACCGATGAAAAGACGTACAAACTGGCGATGGAATATGGTGTCACAGTCTATTACAATGAAGCAATTTTTGGTGATCTTCCTGAAAATGCTGCCGGACGATTCGGGGATCGGATCTTTTCACGGATGATGATGGCAAAGGTATATTGTGTCCATCTAGTCATTAGTTGTGGATATAATGTCCTATTTCAGGATGTCGATATGGTATGGTATCGTGATCCATTACCATTCTTAGAATCAAGGGAACTCAGTGAATGGGATATGATCTTCCAAGATGATGGTGCAAGAGCGAATCGATTCGCTCCGTACTCCCCGAATACTGGTACGTTCCCAACTCGGATATCCTGCACAGTCATTACTCGTCGGGAAGCCGCCGTGGCACGGAATCATGTCCTCGTGCCGTAATGTTTCGATTTGGGGGAACTCACTCCTGCGTGATTTTTGTATACCATCGTTGCAGGATTTTACTATGTTCGATATTCGAGCAAAACCCTGTTCTTCTTTGGTATGTTGTTGCGATCTGGAGATAGTATCGCCAAGACGAAGAGTCATCAAACAGCTTTGGCAGCACTACTGAACGAGCATGTTTCATGGAAGGGTTTGCGAGTGAAGGTCTGGAGAAAGGGAGAGGGTAACCCCTTTCCCGGTGGCGTTGAATACCATCAACAGGCGGATTTAATGAGGAGACTACTGAAACGGAATCAAAACGCTCTTGATGAACGAATGGGGAAGTCACCTACCTATCCCGATACTGAAATATTGAAAGATACCCCATATATTTTTCACATGTCCTGGACGGAGAGTAAGGTGAATAAGAAGAAGTATTTCCAACAAATGGGAGAATGGTATTTGAAGGATGAATGTGACGACACGGGATATGAATGTTGTTTGGCACTTCCCGATACTGTCTGTCATTATCGTGACAAGCCTTCTCTGATCAATTGTGCCAAGAGTCCACCCATTGATCGTGGACATCGAAGTTTTTGGTGATAAAGACGAAGGCCTTTTCCCCAGGCGAATCATGATCTCAGGCAACTATTTTTGGAGGTACACGCGGTTCGTTGGGTATCACAAAGTTGCGGGGATCTTGAGGAATTCACGTGGAGTGGAAGGATTTCTCGTCGATTGTCAGCCATTACGAGTGGTATCTATCGCCTCCCTTTCTGTTCGAAGCATCCTTTCAGAAAAAGTCGTTTTTTGGAGGAATGCGAGATGATGTTGTCTGCCAGATAGCACGTGTGATCCGAGCCACTGATGTGAACATTTTGAGAAAGAACAATCCCGCCTGGATGGTTTGATTGTTGGATACAGGGTAATGATAACTTGGGCACCGAATAAGAAGTTGAGAAAACCTGTCTATGCAACCGCGAAAAATCCCATCGACACAAGAGCAATGTCGCTGGTTTGGTTCCGAGGTCTACCTCGGTTCTCCCGGCATCGTGATTCTAGTTTTTCTTTTTTTGGTCCATAGACAAGTCGCTACTGTCGCACCATGTATATTTCCTCCCCATGTGGATGTGCAATATATCAGAGTACATTTTCAGAATCATAGACCACCATTCGTTTTGATATGGTTCACAGATTTGTCATTTTCGTGCCATCGTTCTGTGGAAAAGTCACAGTCGAGTCGGTCATCTTTTTTGAAATTTACAGTTACGTTATCGCGCGTTTACCGTTGACGCACCCAAGTCATCGAATGAAGGAGACCTGCTCGTACACAGTACACCGGCGCGATCATGCCAAGCTCAATGGGCAACCGTACAAAATGTACATCGGATGGAGAGACGAGAATGTCTTTTTTTTTGTCATCCCCCAGTCTCGGTCAAGGCATTTTCATCGGCACCACAAAACAACCACCACTACCAACACCACCAACCAACAACAACAACAATCACTACCCTGACATCATGAACTTGGCAAAGAGGATGCAATATCGACATTCCTCAGTTCCATTACGAGCTGTGATTTCACATGGAATGTTTGGATTACTTTGTGCCTACCTGGGTCTACTGGTGGGGCTTAGTGGCGTGACAAGGCCTGGAAGGAATAGTCAATACTACTACTCTCCAGCAGGAGGAGGTTGTACCTCACCTGCTTCAGCCGCTGCCCAATGTCCTATATGTCCTACTTGTTCCGATTCGGACATTTCCGACTCTTCCAATAGTCGAGGAGGAAAGACATTCCTTAACAAACCATTTCCAAAATCAACATCGAATTTTATCATTGATTATACGACTGTAGATCGTATGGATCTAAATGATCTACTAGAAGTCGGTGTCCCCATGGATGCCACGAAACGTGATGCTGGAGATGCTATCATCTTATATACGAATGCCAAGAGTCTACCATCAACAGGTGGAGGATCGACAAGATTAACACCCCAACAGGCGACAGCAAATTGTGATACTGTGAAATTAATATTTACAGAACCACAAAAGAAAATGGGTGAATGTATTGCATTATTACCACAATGGGAATCCTATCATGTACATAAATTTATGCGTTTACCCAATGAGGGTGGATTAGATCCAAAAGTACCACTACGGTATGTATCCCGGTCGGCAGATCCACGTGGACGACAATCGGGTATACCCGATTATAAATTGAATACGGTACCATCCTATAAGGCATTGACAGAATATTTGGGTGCATTAGATTCAACATTGGAAGAACTTCGACCTATCCTACAAAAGATTGCGACAAAGAAAAAATCAATCGTCGTTTCTGTCGTCAATTATGGACAAGCATTACTGTTTGAAAACTTTTTATGTAATGCGAGAGCCAAGGGATTAGATACATCCCATTTACTATTATTCGCTACCGATGAAAAAACATACCATCTTGCAAAGAAATATGATGTGACGGTATATTATAATGAGATCATATTTGGGAATCTTCCAGAAGATGCCGCAAGAGGATATGGTGATCGGATCTTTTCGAAAATGATGATGGCGAAGGTATATTGTGTCCATCTCGTCATTAGTTGTGGATATAATGTCTTATTTCAAGATGTTGATATGGTATGGTATCGTGATCCATTACCCTATCTGGAATCAAAGGAATTAAGTCAATGGGATATGATGTTTCAAGATGATGGCGGGAGATCGAATCGATATGCACCCTATTCACCCAATACTGGTACGTTCCCCACGCGGGGCGGGATCGGAAAAGTTGGTGGATCTTTGATTTGCGAAAACTAAAGAACTCACTGTGTCATTCTTTCCGTCGACTATTGAAGGTTTTTACTTTGTTCGATATTCTGGTAAGACTCTTTTCTTCTTGGGTATGTTATTACGGTCAGGAGATATCATTGCGAAAACGGGTAGTCATCAAGCAGCATTGACAGCACTCCTCGTCGAACATGTATCATGGAAAGGTTTACGAGTGAAGGTATGGAGGTATGGAAAGGGAAATCCCTTCCCCGGCGGTGTGGAATATCATGAAGTCAAAGATTATATGAAACAATTATTAAAACGGAATCAAAATGAATTAGATGAACGAATGGGGAAGGAAATGACGTATCCTGATCTTCCTGAATCCGAAGAAACTGCCTATATTTTTCATATGTCCTGGACAGTGAACAAGAATAATAAGAAATTATATTTGGAACAAATGGGTGAATGGTATTTGAAGGAGGGTTGTAATGATGAAGGCATCGCATGTTGTTTACCCACACCGAATATTACCTGTCATTATCGTGATAAACCATCTCTGATTGATTGTTCCAAGAGTCCACCCATCGACCCAGGTCATCGAAGTTTTTGGTGAGATAAATCCTAAGACGATATCCGACTTGAGGACCCGATATTGATTAATACAGCACTGGCGTTCGAGATACAGCAGATCGCAGCGTAGAAGGGGGGCCCAAGATGGTATAGGCTGGCTATTATGTTGGACGAGAGAGGTCAGATCATTTGAGAATGGGAAAAAACAGAATATTTTTTGGACTTGAGTAAAGGCCAAAGAGATCGTGTGTTCGGAAAAAACTTAGAGGAGACTCGCCTCAACAAACGGCAATGGCGAAAAGACGAAGAAAGGAATCGAATGGTGAAAGTGGGCTTGTTGTGTTGGAAAAACCCAAGTAGGGAAGCCTTCAAAGTTTTCCGGCGTCGTATTTCAGAAAATGTCCCAATTCTCGGAGGATGTATGTGTTCCATACTCGATGACGACTGTGCGATTCTCGCTCATCCAACCGATACTCTAGTTTAGAATTCGAAAACAAAAACTTCAATTTACCATCGTTCAAAACTTGTATTGCTCGGAAACCAGAACGTCTCCGGACTCTATATCGCCATTGACAGAGACAAAAAAGCAACCAGATCTTTGCCCGCTAGGAAATTCTTGGTCTTTGTAGTTCCTCGATCAATCAAACGCCCACTCACTCCAAAACTTTCCAATGTGTCTCTATCTTTTGCCATAGGTTGGCATCGTCACTCCGCCCAGACTTGTGTCACTATATTCGGTCGGCCAATTGGTAGTGACTGTTTTCAATTTCGTATAGAATTGAATCCCCGATTTACCATAAAAGTTTAAATCTCCTAACATGGAAGATCGAGACCCTGTAAAGGAAAACATAGGTAGGGGGACCGGGATAGGGACATTAATCCCCACCTGTCCAACATTGACGTTTTGTGTAAAGTATCGTGCCGCACCACCATTCGATGTAAATAATGCACAACCATTCCCATATGGATTCGTATTGATGATTTGGATTGCTTCTTCTAATGTCTCGACTTGAAGACAGATTAAGACAGGACCAAAAATTTCTTCCGTGTAGGAAATATTCTCACATGAAACATTCGATAAAACGGTTGGTCCCAAAAAATTGTCTTGTAAACCACGTCCATCTAATTCCAATGTCGCTCCTTCCTTTACTGCTTGTTCAATAATGCCTTCAATCCGATCTTTCGATACTTTAGTAATGACTGGTCCAATATCCGATTTAGGATCAAAGCCTGATCCGACACGTAATTTGGATGCCTTTGTTACAATATCATGAATCCATTCTTGTGTATCCTGTATAGGGCCCACCAGGATTAATGTACTAAGTGCCATACATCGTTGTCCTGCTGCACCAAAGGCAGCACCGACGATAGCCGTCGTCGTGGAACTTTTTGGACTATCGGGTAGGATGACAGCATGATTTTTCGCACCTAAATTGGCTTGGACACGTTTCCCTGTCATCGTCCCCTGTTGATGGATATACGTCCCCGCTTGATTCCCACCAACAAAACTAATTGATTGGATGGTAGGATGGGTACAAATCTGATCGACCATGGGTTTTCCACCATGTACGATCTGTAATACACCTGGTGGTAAACCCGATTCGGTGACTAAGTCTGCCAAAAGAAGACTAGCACTGGGAGTCTTTTCAGATGGCTTTAAGATCATAGTATTCCCCGCTGTAATCGCAAGTGGAAACATCCATAATGGTACTTTTAAAAGAAAAGGATCATTGAGAAATGGGGATGGATGGATGAATGTGAGATTGCTGATATCGATAATGGACCGTGCACATAGCCGTATCATATCATTCTTACTCATGGCAGGAAAATTAAAGGGACAGATACCAGCAGTGACACCTAATGGTTCACGGAAGGAAAAACAATCCACAGTCGTGGCGATTCCCTGAATACTATCACCAAGGAATTGTGGTACCATAAAGCATGCGGATTCGACCATTTCTAATCCCCGAAAGATATCCCCTCTGGAATCGGCAATCGTCTTTCCATTTTCAAGTGTAATCAAATAAGCCAAATCATTTGTATGGTCACGTATCTTTTGTTGAAAATCAAACATAATCCGTTGACGAAGTGATATAGGAACTTTCTTCCATTCTTGAAAGGCATCAGATGAAGTCTGAACGACATCATTAAATTCTTGATCCGATAGTTCTGGGACTAGACCCAAAAGTTCTCCAGTAGCAGGATTCCGAACAGGATGAGCAGGCTCACCCATACTCTCTACGAATGATCCATTCTTATAGTACTGATACATAAACTTCTTTAACCATGGCTGTTGTGGTGGAACAATCATGGAAGAGGATGAAGGTGCATTGGTCGTCCCCAGGAGGCGACGGTCTCGGTATAGACCTTGCCTCCGTGACAATGTCATCAGACATGACAATTTCATTCCTAGTTTTGGGAGAGATAGAGAAAGATAGAGATTTCGGAATGTAGAGCGATGGTATTTTTTGTGGTAGTTTACGAGAAGCTCAAAGTCAGACCTGACATTGTTCTTCACATGACAACAGTTTTTGGCTTGATGCCATATGACAGAAATCCTGTGACACACTGGGAATTCGAAATGGATTCCCTCGATCACAGACAGGGAACGATCGTATCTAAGTTAGGTACATACAGTCAGATCAAGAGATCTTCTGTTCTAGTCAGATCAGTCGTAGTCACCGTGCGAACTAAAGCGTAGTACGGTAAACTAAGGACGAAAGTCGATGTTGGACTAATGCACTACTTTAGGAGCTTCGTTCTGGAGATGAAAATCTCCATTATTGTCTTGTGTAGGAATGTGGCAATCATCGTCGTGGATAGGAAGCCACGAAGTGAACGGCCATTTAGGCGAAGAAACAAAGTCTTCGAAACCCCATTTTCGGCGTCCTCTTTTTTTTCCAGTCGGATTCATCGTTTGACCTACCTTGTTGATTGGATATGACGCCAATAATTTTGAATCGTCGGTTGATTCCCCCCCAAAATATCATGTAACATTCTTTGTGCATCACGGGCACCACCATGGATTAACATTTCTTTCCACAATCGTTGACCAGCATCACCATCTAATGATGATGATCGTGTTGATGGTCGTGGAGTGAATAATTGATTCCATATCGCATCTGCAAAGACTTGGGAATATAGGTAGCCATAATATCCTGCTCCGTACGTTACGATATGCCCAACGTTGGTATAAAAATGGGATCCTGATTGGAAGGGGATACCATATTCGGAATGTAATTGTTCCCAAATACGTTGTGGTCGACCAGGGACTGCAGGCCCGCCAAAGATTTCTTGATCGAATCTTGATAGAGCAATCTGACTTTGCATTTCTAAACATCGGAATTGATTCCGACTATTTACCAATGCCTTGATCGTCTCATCAGGAAGGGTCTTCCCACCGGATTGACACAATATAGATAAAAATTCGGCATCCCAAACATAATGTTCTAGGAAATGGGATGGTGTCTCAACAAAGTCCATCGCAGCTCTCGTTCCTGCCATATGTTGAAAGTTCGTCCTTGAAAGTAAGGAATGAAGAGCATGACCCATTTCATGGAACAACGTTTCAACTTCGGAATGGGAGGATAAGGCGGCACTTCCCGAATTCATATTACAGACTAATGCCACAATAGGTAATTGATAATCGGACTGTGGTCCACTCATCCGACAACCACATCGGACTGTAAAGTGTGCTGCATGGGTATACTTCCCCGGCCGAGGATGTAAATCTAAATACATCGTACCTAATGGTTGTTGCGTCTGTCCATCCCAAAATGAAAATTTACGAATTCTTCCACCAGTCGTCGTTGGGATTGTTTGGTCATCCGCAATATCCCAAGTTTCTCCCTCACCCATAATTTCCTCTTTCATTTCAATTTGGAATAATTTATTGACAAGGATCTGAATCGCATTCAGACAATTATTCAGACCCAAATACAGTACAAGTTCACTCGGATCGACACCGAGTTGTGCCTTTAAAAGTTTAGTATAAAACTTGATATCCCATGCTTCTATAGTGGAGGAACCTTCAATTTGAGTTTTGGCACGACTTAGAGTTTCTAAATCCTTCTTATATTGTGGTCGGATCTGTTTTTCCAACTCTTGTAAAAAATCAAATACTCCCTGGGGTGTCTTGGCCATCTTATCTTGTAAATTCCGTACAGCATAACTTTCAAATCCCAGTGATGATGCCAATTGATGTCGTTGATCGATTAATGCATCCAATACGTCCTTATTTTCGACTGTATTCGTCATACTTTCCCAATGGATCTGCCTTCGAAGATCACCATTTGGACTATAACTAGAAATAGAATGTGCTATCGGAGAGTCGGCAATAATCTGAACACGTTTCTTCTCGGGATCACTATCATCATAAATCGCCCCATTGATTTGTAGTACCGGCCGGGGTAGGACCGCTTCCACAGCCTTCGCATCAAGCCAATATCGTTTTTGAGAATGGGTAATATTACTCATCCAAAGTGTCTCCAAGTTGACTATAGATTCATGTAGATGTTGGACATTCTCCCGTTCGACATCTGGAAGATGTATCCCATCCATTTCAAATTCACGCTTTAATAGAAAACAAAACCGTGCTTCCTCTTCGGTAAGGTCGGTACCATAATCTCGTTGGATTAACGCCAATGCACGGTACAATCGTTGATCCGCATTTAACGTAGCAATATATTGTTGTAGTCGTCCAAATGTATCATTGGCTGCCTGTCGCCATACTTCCGATGCATGAGCATTCCGACATAACTCTGCTGCATCGATGACATTACAGATCGTCTTGGAAATCTCATCGAGTTGATATAATGTCTCTACGGCGTGAGAATGGGAAGATACTTCGAATGGAATCCCATCTCGAAGGCTATCACTCTTCTCAATTGCCTCCTTGGCAAGTCGATGAAAGTCAGATGGAGTATTCAGGCCCTCAATCGAAAATAATCCTGCCTTTGATCCACTAGCGTAGTAACATCTGGACAGATACAACGGTCGGACTCGAATTTTCTCTTGTGTAATCCTATTTCCGTACTCCCAGAATGATTTACGAGACAAAACTCTCACGGGACACTGGGGTTTCAGAATAGACGACCACATCATCCTCTCTACTCTCACTGTGAGAAGCGCTAAGGCCGTCGAAAGCCACACAGAGAGAGGGTTGTAACTTATTTCCGTGACAGTGTGATGTCACTTTTTGGATCGCATATGATTTTGTCACTACCGTACGTCCACGAACTTTACCCCTACTATCAATGTGGAGTATCACATTTATTAAATCAGGTCGTAATGGCTTAGGGGTAATCATCAGGTTTCTGGACAGGCAATAACGCGGCAACAAAGACCGGATTTCCGGGATGCATTGAGATTTTTATTTACGGGATTATAACGAGTACATTACATACCGCTTCTGAACTCACACGACTCGCATCGTTAAGACGTATGACAACGGGTTCACTACGGTAACGGGTATCGGGTTTGCAAGAGTCGCCCTTTCTGGAGGGAGATGCAGCTCTCTGTCATTAGAAGAGGAGGAAAGGAATCCACCATAATCTGTTCGAGCGATACATACCGAACACTTGTAAAGAAGATCAACAAGACAACTTTGGCAATAAAGAATGGTGGAATCCTCATTCATCGGCACCATGTCCGTGCACAACCAGACAGAAGAGGTGCCTCTGGCGACAACCTCAACACACGACTCGATGGAGAACTCTGAGAGTTCTGAAAGGATGAGAACATTTCACGACTTTCATCTTCAAGAGAAGGCGGAGGAGGATGGCGAACACTATGGTCACAACGATGAAGATGACGATCTTGGGACGGTAGGGACTTCCATGGACCTAACGGCGGACGGATATTGTGCGGTCCATCCCCATATTCAGTTGCGAAGGAAGGATCCCGTTACGGGTCAATCCTATCTCATCAAGGAATCCTGTGATGAATGTCAGAGGGAATTCCAACAACGTAAATTGGCACTCCAAAAACGTCAGGCACGGTTAGATCTCAAGCTACAGATTCTTGACGAGAACGAACAACATCCCCATATCGGCACGAAGGATACCGGAGATAATGGCAGTGGCCGGGGGAATCGAACGGTAGCGGAAGGAGCCAATCCGCCGACAGCTCCTCCTTTCGTTCATCACCCATATCCCTATGAATACTACCATCCGACCCCGCCTCATTCTTCGGTGCCGGGCAGAGAACCTTCAAACGACCGTGCACCGGCGTATGTCCCCCCACTACCTTCTCATCTGCCCCATTCTTCCTATCCACCCCATCTTCAGTCTCATTTTTTCCCACAACAAACCCTTTATCAGCCATTGCAGGAGCCTCGCTCGTATCATCAACACCCTACGTATGCGTCTTCTCTTCCTTCTACCGGTCTTGCAAGTGCCACATCAACAACCACTACAGATAAGGCGTCCTATGCGGCTGCCTCCGGCAAACCCAGCACATCCTCGCCGGAGGGGGAATTTATGGCCACGACGCAACCCATGATACAGACATGGATCGAGGATGCAATAGATAAGAGATTTACTCTCCTTGAACAGCGACTACAAGCGACGATGATGACTCAATGGCAGTCAATTCAGAAACAGCAAGAAGAAAAATTATTCCATCTCTTGCGACTGGAACTTCGCGACATGGTCTCATCGACGGAGAGTACCCTACACGCCTATATGACAACTACAACGAAAGCTGTCGAAAGCCTGTTGGAACAGCAACAACATCATCAACAACAACTCCAACGAGTGTTGCTGGACCAGCAATATCAGGATCGGCAACATCTTCTTCGTTTCATGTTGCAGCAACAGCTACAACAACAACAAGGACCACCACCACCGCCGTGTGAACGGATACAGGAATCCTCTTGCCCAGGTCCTTCAACTGGCAATCCCGTTCAACATGCAGAAGGAGCCGAAAATCCATGGCCGTTTCGGGAAGAAGAAGATGGAATGGATAATGGCCCTAGCAAAAACAAGGATCCTATTCAACGGGCGACAGTGGAATATCCCAGAATTAGTGGACTTACTACGGACTACGATATTTATCAAGGCAATTATTGGACGGATTCAATACCCAAGGTCGTGGACATTGGAACGGAAGCAGCAACCAAAACGAACCCCCAGTCGACCAATTCTCGGGATGCTGCTACGAAACCAGTGGCATCACCGCTTGCCAAACGACTAGCGGCTCGGACGAAACTACTGACATCCCCTCCGGGTCCTACTGTCCCATCTCCCAATTCTAACAAAGGGAATAAGAGACTCCCCTGGCGAGGT
>Ga0194115_10006105_pt1 | contig 12306 bp, 4 predicted proteins | sample TA2MahsurfametaG_3_FD_148656 | JGI IMG/M metagenome (GOLD analysis project Ga0194115, IMG submission 148656) | Freshwater microbial communities from Lake Tanganyika, Tanzania - TA2015002 Mahale S4 surface | ecosystem: Environmental > Aquatic > Freshwater > Lake | place: Tanzania: Lake Tanganyika... | reverse complement strand
GTTCGTTTAAAGTTACTAAGTAATCTGTCATTATGATACCCCTGGTGTTACTAGAACATTTCCTTGAACAGCTCTTGTTTTATAAGAATTTGGAGAAATTAAAATAACATCATAGACATAACGACCTCCTTCAATTGCATCAGTTGCAGTATATCCCATGGAAACGGTAATTTTTCCATTTATTCTATCAGGAAAAGTCAATATTAATGGATATGCAGTGGAAGAAGTTGGGTGTTTTCTAATTGAAGAAATACCCGTATACCCAGTCAAATTTAACGGTGCATTATTTGTGTTCCTGATTGTAAAGGTGGCTTGAAAATCAACCCCTTGTTCAAGAACTAAGTTTACATTCCTTGCCGCCATTATAGGAACCCGTTTTCTAAGTATTTATGAGTTAGAGTCTAATTTGGAAATAATGAGTTTCATCATATCTTTAATTTCATTCACATCAGATTTGAGTTGATCAATTTCATTAATTTTTTCTGTCATCTCATTCATCTGAACCACTTCTTTTATTTTTGTATCTTTTACCTCCAGATATCGTTGATAATCCGAATCAGAACAATTCAAAATAGCACTTGTATTTTTATCTCTAAAAAGCCCCTTATTATTCTCTACTGGTATTAACATAATTTAAATTGTAGAAATAACTCTAAAATCTCTAATTTTAGGAACGAATGCAGAATTTGTACCTGACATTAGAATTTTTATTTGGAACCCATTAAATTGTGGTAAATTAGATGCAGTAAATTCATAAGATTTATAATCGTCTTCTAGTGTTGAGTTTGCCACATTTTTGTCTGGACGACCACTATTTTTAGAAAGATTGATAACTTGTGAATTTGAATCCAAATTATCATATCCAGGAAATAATTGCCATAATTGGGTCGCTGTGGGAGTATCGGATCTAAAAATTCTATAACATACTCTAATATCATTAGTAGAATGTCTAAACGCATCAAAGAATACTTTCAAACTATCAGCATTTTTTTCTAAAACAACAATATTACTCAAATAAGTTGCAGCAGTTGGATCATCAGCTAGAGAATTTACTCGTGGATCATCAGCATAATTTTTAACTTTAGAATTGATCCTGTTAGCAATAGTAATTAGATTTACCCTATCCAAATCAATCATTGGAGAAACTTTTTCATCTTCCGTACTTAAAGTAAGTTCCATAGTGAAAGACTTTTTGCCAGGGAAGCTTGTTAGATATGTTTCTTCATTTATTTGAGAACAAATAATCCTAGGAGAATTAAATTCATTATTTGAATTTAAAGCTACATCTGAAAATCCCTGATCCAAAAATGATGTTAAATTGCTATCGGGAGAAGATCCACTAAAGGTTCTTGCCTTTGCTGATATAGATGTTTTTTGTGGTAATAGTGTTTGGAAATTGGGTCTAATAACATTAAATGGTATATTTTGAGTCGCTTTAGGTCCTTTGGGTGATCCCAAAAGTGGAACAGTATCATATGATCCACAGGATTTATCATTACTAAAGAATAGAGCAGGATATCCAAGTCCATTTCCTGGTGTTCTATCGAGACCCCTACTACTCATTCCAACTTTAATATAATAATAATCTAAATCAGTAGGATAAGTTACCAAATCAGTATCAGAGAGATTATGAGTTTTATTAATTCTTCTTAAAGAAACTCCATTTAATTCATATTTAAATATAGGAAATTCAAGTTCATAACTTCCAGAAACCGTATTATCGATATTTCTAGTTATTCCAGTTAAACTATTAGTAGATGTAACAACTCCAGTATATGAAATAACTTCACTATCAATTAAAATATATCCGGGATTTATGGAGGAAACTGGGAAATTTTCAAAACTTGTAAAAATTCCTACAGCACTTACTGTAATACTGCTCGTAGATGTTGAATTATATACTGCTTTTAATGTTTCTGGTTTTTGATCTGGTTCTATACCAGAAAGAACCACTTTATCGGCCAAAGAATACATTCCATGATTATTGTGGCTGACTTTAAAGTGCAATCCATCTGTTAAATCTGTTATAGTATTTACTGAAGCTCCGGATAGAAGAGCTGTTCCTCCAGAACCAACATAAAATAAACTATTAACGGAATCTTGATTGAGAGTTCCCTGTACCCTGTCTACTAATAGAGAATTGAAAGCAGAAATTACTCCCACATTATTTGGAATAGTGAGAATTAAATTATTACCAAGACCATCTGTTTGAGAATAATTAACTTCTAATGCATCACCAAAAACATACCCAGTTCCTCCAATAGAAACTGTAGCCGCAATAGCAACTCCATTTTGGACACTTAAATCAACTTTTGCACCAAAACCCCTACCAGTTATAGAAATCAAATTAACATTAGAATAAGTTTTAAATGCAGATGTAAATCCAATTCCAGAGGAAGTTATTGTTAATGTACTGCCAATTCCAACTGAACCAACAACACTCTTTAGATTTGATCTGAAAGTAGTATTGTTACTTTGAAGAATTGGACTTCCGGCAGTTAATCCAGTAACCTCAGCAGAAGTTAAACTCTTACCTAATCCAATTAGAGTTGACTTGGAAATGCAATCTAGTGCATTTGGTCTTAGGGTTACAACTTGATTATTACCAATGTCTAATTTAGGATTGTAGAATCTTACAGTAGAAGATCCAGTAACAAACCTTGCTCTGTAAAGAGTTAGTTTCAAGTCTTCTAACTGACTAGGATCCCAGGTAGCTCCATTTTGAGATTTGAATAATGATCCCAATAGTGGTTGTTGCGATACAACAATTTTTTGCGATTCTGGTAAATTTAAAGTAGTTATATCTTCTTCACCCATTCTCGAAACCCACACCTGATATTCATTTGATGCAGAAAGTAACACTACACAATAAGAATTTCCGCTTTCAAGATAAACTGGAGATGGGAAAGTAAATGTAGTAGGAGTTTTACCATCTGAAGATATGCTCACTTGACTTGGATCTAGAACAATTTCACCAAAAGGAATGATAGTTGTTGTAGGCAAACCAGTTTGCATAGTTCTGATTTGCATGGTAATTGGTAAACTATTAGTATCTTTAGTTCTAAAGAACACATCACATTTTGTTATAAACACTCCATTTTCATCAGGAACTTCAAAAGATTGTGCAAGTGGATCTACCCATCTTGTTTGTGATACAGTTCTGTTTGCAAAAGAAGTCCCAGCCTGAAGATTTGTTTGTTGACTGGTTAGAGTTCTTTCTTCACTTCTGTTTAATCTTTCAACATTTGCATTTCGAGTTCTTAAAGTAACTTCTTCAGTATTGTTTAAAAGACCGGAAGATGTGAATTTTGTATCAGCTGTACTATCTGTAGATCCAACAATAGTAGAATTAGTTGTACTTGTTGTAAGTACAAATGTTTTTGTTCCAGTTTCAAATGAAGGCGTAGATTGTAATTTTGAATTGGGAATATATAATGATCCAATTAAAGTACCAGCAGAATCTGTGATTAATCTTAGATTTGTTACTTTTGCAATTGCTTTAGAAGTTTCTCCTTTTAATTGCATATTCGCAACAATATGGCCATAAAATCCAGCAGCAGACTGTAATTCTAAAGAAGCTGTATCAACATTTAATATTGTAGAAGTTGTTGAATAAGAAGTGGGTATCGATTGGAGTGGAGAGTATGGATTGGCAGTAAAAACTTGTTCTGCTTGATTGTATGGGCCATATTTGTGATTGGGAGATGCCAGTCTAAATCTAATTGAAGTGGTTCCTACTGTGCCAGTTACAACTTCTCCAACCGCAAAGGTTCCACTTTGCATTTCAATTTCAATAAGTTTTGGAACAATATATCTGTTCATATCAACATTATCAAAAAATGCATACAATCTTGTCGTTGGTTTCAATCTTCTTGCAATAAACTCAATATTTCTAGACCTCATTACATGAATAACTTCTGTAGATATTACAAATGTTCCCAAATTGACTGTATCAAATCTTTCGGATACTTTATATTGAATACCTTGTCTTGCTTGTTTTGTAGTAGTTAATGTGGTTACATTAGTAAAATTAGTATATTGATCTCTGTAGTTTATGGTAGTAGTTTCAGGAATTCCTCTACCTTTTTGGTATCCCCCTCTACGAACACTTCTAGAGACTTCTTGAGTACCTACATAGATACTTCCCATATTTTGTCTGGCAATTTCTTGAGTACCAGTCCAAGTTGTTTCCCATGCACCCCAATCAATTGGAGATAATCCAGTATTTGTATCGACACCCAATTGTTGTATAGTTGTTGAATAGTTACCCTCTTGATCAACTGTTCTTTTTGTTCCTCTTGTTTCAACCCAGGTATCTGTTGCTGGATTTAATTCAATAGCTCCAATCCAGTTTACAACAGCGAATGGATTAACATTTTCAGATCTAGTTGCAAAAGAATTTTTAAGAAACTCTACATCGGTATATTTTAAACATACAATATCGCCAACTTTTACTGTATTTGGATTTCCTAAATCTTTCACAAATCTCAAATCCGCATCTGGATTTGAAACATTAGATATACCTATTACAGCTTCAGAACCTAATAGAAGATCCAATGAAGTTGTATAATGTTGTGGTCTTAATAATCCATCTTTTGTATCAATACTACACTTATGTTGAGGATCACCTAAAGATCCGGAACTTACAGATTTGAAATTGTCTACTAAGAAACCACATTTGAATCTATCTAATTGGGTTTGAGAGTCTCTCAATGTTAAATTTTTAGTATCAGTTTCTAAAAGAGAAAGTGAAGTATAATACTCAATATTTCTTATTCTGTCTTCAAGTCTTGCAATATCTTGCATTCTATATCGTTTATGTGGAGACAATTGTACTGTTACATCTCCCACATCATAAACATAGGGTTTCATTGTAATTGTAGCCACCTCTAAAGCATTATCAACAATAGGCGGAGAAATTGGACTTAATGCTGGCACTCCTTTAGAAACAAAAAATTCACCATATCTATTAAGATAAAGTTTGTCAATTCTAGCAAAATAGTAAGAATAACTTAAAAATAAATCTCTATCTTTAGCAAAATTATATGGAGTAGAATTAGTTGCGGGCAAAAAGTTTCTGGAATCAAATTCAAATGGTGAATATGGAGTTGTGGTACTATTATAAGGGCTAACTCTTGGCCTCAAGTCTATAATATCACTAGCTCTATAAAAAGAAATTAATGGCAATTCTGTAGAGTATCTTTCACGATCATAAGAGTTGACGGTGACAAAATCTCCATCATCATTTGCATCTATGTAATAACTATTATATATAATTTTCAATCTTTTTGTTGGAGAAGTAACTCCAGATTTTCTTCTTATCGATGAATAATCGGCTATTTCTAAAGTTTGTCCGCTATCAAAAGTAAAATCAGATACTATATTTCGATCTCCTTCTATCAATAAGCTTATTTCTGCCGTTATATTTGATTCTCCGAAAAGAATTTTTTCACCTTTAATAAAGGTATTTTCATTGGCATAGATAAATTCTAACTGATTCGTTCCATTAGTTGCAACAAACATTGCCAGCGCATTACTAACTTCACCATAAATCATTTCACCTTTTATTGCATTTAAAATATTTGCGTTTAAATTAACAACTTCTAATTTTGGTAAATCTGCATCATTTTCATCTGAAGATTCAAAAACCCCAGAAACAAAAATTACATCTGGAATGTTAAGTGAAATTCGTTCATCTTGAACTCTCGTTCCATAATAACCACTATATGTTAAACCATCATTAAGAGTCGTACTGCCTATTCCAGATGAAGCCTTACTGGAATTTCTTACATCTAACACCCCACATCTATTATAGATTTTCTTTCGAGCTTTTAACCTTCTTCTTCTTAAAGTTGCTATTAATGTAGCGGAGCCATTTTGAGATAAATTAACTAAAGTTATAGTTCTTCCAACAATTGTGAACTGGTTTCTAGTTAATGGTTCTATAACTCCACTACTATATACTAATAAATAATCTTCTTCATCAAATGGCTCCAAAGTAATATTAGTATTACTTTCTAAAGTTGCGGTTAAACCATTTGATGCAACAGTCACTGAATATGATTTTCTATAAACTATTTCTCCATCCGATATATCTACATTTGAAATATTTGTATTTTCTAATTCTGCAAAGAAATATGAATCCCTAGGATTTAAAAGTGATGAGGTTCCTTTTAATATATCATTTAAAGTTGTTGAACTTGTAGGTAAACCACCACTATTAACACCACCGACACTTGTAGTTGCTTGGATTTCAATAGATTTTGCAGAAGTATTTACAGAGGTTACTCTATTATATGTTGGTACTGTCTCTCCAGACTTTGTATAAACAAAAATATCTCCGGTATTAATTCCTACTCCAAATGTTGAAGCTGATGTTGTTACGGTGCTTATTCCTCCAGAATTTGCAGAAATAGTAAAACTTGTTCCTTGTGGTGCAAGAGGAATTGGATTAGATATTACAGTATCTGCTGTAAATGTTGTTGTAGTTCCAACATATCCAACTACTTGTCTTATATCCCCTAAATTATAATCTCTAACAGAGGTTACGGTTCTAGAAATATCTTGTCCATCTACTTTTAATTGTTCACCAACTGCAAAAGTTCCTACAACTTGGTATAGTACTAATTGATTAGTATTTGAGGCATTTATAGCTAAAAATCCAGAAGCGGAACTGTTTTTTCCTTCAATAAATGCTGGTCTAGATAAAGTTATTGTAGCATTTAACTGTAGATATGTGTATGTTTGTAGATCATAAGCTGATGCTTCAAAGACTGTAGTTGCATTTGAATATCCTGCATTTTTTAATTTTAAATCATAAACTCTACCAATACCTATAGGTATTCCTGCAGGAAGTCCTGGAGTTGATGTTCTTTGTGAGTATAAAGTTATTTGGCTTGTTGCACCAAATCCTACAGGAATAATTCCATAAACATTATTGAGTTCTACTTGATTACCCAAACTAAATGGAACAGTAGTATCTTTAACTGACTCTGTAGTTCTTGGTTTTTCTAAATCTGCATTAACAGTTATAAGAGTTTCAACTTCATATCCTTTAACATATGCCTTTCCTGGAGAAATTTGTAATGTTAATAAATCATCTGAAGGAGTATTTCCTTGTTTTGTTAATTGTCTGGGGTTATAGACCCCATTATTTCCAATTCTGTTATTTAGTGATTCTTTAGCTACTACAGTAAAAGGCTTTACATAATAATCTCCAGACTCATCATTTGTTCTTCTTGCCAGTTCATCATTTATTAAAGAAAGAACATCTTGTTTTTTAGGAACTTTTTTAATAATTCCATTTTCAATTCTCAATAATTCTACAAAATTTTCATCATTAAAGTCATCTAATGATTTTTTTATCAAAGTAGCAACTATTCTAAGTCTATCTGCTCCTGGAGCTGCAAAGTTTGAAAATCCCCTTGCATTATCAAATAAATCTACATTAGATTGAGATGGTACAGCGATATCTTCAAAAATAGATAGGCCAATTCTATATGAAGGGAAATTAGTATATTGATCTAATATTACTGTTTGCGGAAAAACATCTACAAAAAATCCTCTTATAAAGTAAACGCCTTCTTCAATTTTGATGGCAGATCCTGTAGCTGTGGAGTCGGAAATAATAGCAGTAGCAAATGATGAATCTAATCTAATAACTCCAGAACCATAGTCTACATTTTCTAATATAAGAAGATTTTCTCCATTTAGAAACTTACTATTTGTAAAGTCAGATTCACTGGAACTTTGATATTTTATGTATAAAGTATTATTATTATTTTCAGATTCCTCAGCAGTAATGTATCTTTCAACTTTAGCAAAAACTCCACTAGTCTCACCTTTTATTCTTTTACCTACCAAATAGTTAAGATAAACAGATACTGGAATTCCCAAATGTGTCGGATCAATTTGAACACAAGTATATTCAGAATCGTATGCTATATTTCCAGGTATTACTACTTGACCTTCTTTAAAAAAATGTTTGCCAAACTTTTCAACTTGATTTTGTAATAGTGACTGAAGTGTTGTTAATTCTCTTGCTTGAATTGGAGTTCCTGGCTTAAACAAAACCCTTTGATAATTCCTTGTCGGATCAAAATCATCAAAATATGGAGAAGTGTTTAGATTGGTATTTTGTGCCATTTTTATTAGAACTCCAATACAATTTTAATGTCTTCTTTTTGATTGGCGGATCTTGGGATAGGTTGCCTATTATCCAAGTAAATTATATCTCCAGATTTTTTATTGTATTCGGCAGAAGAAATGCCAGCTACAAACTGTTGACCCAACTGGTATATTCTATTATTTATTGTGGTAGTTACGCCACTAAAATTTAAATTAATTGATAATGTTGGTCCGATAATTGTAGAACAATTAATTGTTAATCCATACCCAACATCTGGACTAGAGGTAAATGGAATAATTTTAAATCCGGTCTCACTTGAAGCTAATCCAGTTGGTTGATAGTACTTTAGTACTCCAGTTATTGAATCCCAAGAAGCTACAAATCCTATTGCAGTTGATCCCAGACCAACTGTTTGTTTTATAACTGAATCTACAGCGTATGTTGTATTGGTTGTAACTCCAGATAACTTTAAAGCATTTAACCCACTAACTACTGATGTATCCAAAATCTGAACATCACTTCCTATAATAGTAGGATTTTTCAGTATTCCTACTCTAGCAAAATCATTTCCCAAAATAATATCAGGATTACTTTCTAAAGTTTCATATCTAGAATATAGTAAAACTTTATAAGCACCAAGTTCTCTATAAACATCATAACCATGCCCACCTTTTGGTGGGATAATAACATTAAACGATGCTATAGAAGTAGTGCCAATTCCAGTATTACTCAATTGTTTTAATGGACCTGTTATTTCAGATCCAGGCGCTCCAGAATAAAATTGTATTGTTCCATAAGTATAATTTCTACCGCCATCGGTAACAAATACTTCAGATACTTTACCAAATGAATCAATTGTAATTGTTGCCTTACCTCCAGTTCCATCACCTAATATAGGAACATTTGAAAAAGATGTTGAAATTGGTTGATAATTAGAACCTCTATTATTAATTAAAATTACTTCTATCTTACCGTCAAGTGCATTATTTTTTGTAGAAATTGATTCACCAGAAGTTCCCCAATTTTCAGGAACTGGGATATATTCAATGGAATCAAATTTAACAATTTCCGAGGGTTTGATAGTATATAAGTATTTCCAAATATAACCATCACCACTAGATCCTGCAGCTCGTGGTTCTAAGTCAATAAATGTAGGTTGGTCAAAAGATGGTCTCCCTTTTGGATTTTCAGGATCAGTTCCATTTTGCAAACAGATGTAAACTCGTAGGTCTTCATTAATTACATAATAATTTGCTTCGTATAAACTTGTTTGAGATGTAACAGGGGTAACATTATAAACATTATAATCATGTCTATACATCTCATAAGTATTTCCAGCTACCCAAGTGACTTTTCTAACAAGTCTCCTAACATCTTGATTTGTAATTTGTTTTAAAGATATAATGCTTTCTTTAACTTGATACTCTTCCTTAAATCCATCTAGAGGAGAAGGAGTATTTGAACTCCAAGTAGGAGATCCGCCAGCAGCAGGACTGGTGCTATTTGGCAATCCTATAAAAGTATAATACTTATTTGATGTGTCGCCCACACCAGAAACACTCTTTACAAAGTTTTCTGCATTTAGAACCCTAAATTGATCTGATATTATGGCTGGCATTTTGAAACATACTTTTTTTTTATTTAGTTACCTTTTATTTACTTATGATATTTCGGGTTCTCACAATTTTTGACGAAGAAGATATTCCGGAAATTCCATTATCATTAAATACCTTAAAAGTTTGTGGATTTCCTAAAACTCTATTTTGGTAGTCATATATTTTAGCCCAACTATATCTTCCGTAAAAATCATTTGTTCCAATTCCAGTGTTATTGGATCCTCTACCGTAAACTTTTACATAATTATCTACCATGGGAGCGAAATTGCAAGTAACTGTAACAATGCCAAGTGAAGGGGATGTTACATCTTCTACAATATAAACCCCATCTATAAAAGATTTTGCTACGCCAATTTTTGAATTTGGATAATTGCTCATACCACCAAGTAGTGTCGTAATTCCAACCAAGTCCCCGCCAGTTGTAATATTACTATTAGTAATAACAAAATAATCTCCTTTTGATAGTTGGCTATTAGTTATTCCAAAAGTATTCAATGAAGAATATCCTACACCTAAGGTATTATTGTCATATTGTTCGGATTTTAATGTAAAGGAAACTTTTGGTGATGTTGTTCCAATACCTGGAGTTCCTGTTACATATGTTGTAATTCCAATAATTATTCCATAATCACCCTCAACTTTAAATGATTTAACCGTTTCGGTTTTATATGTATCACTTTCCACCAAAATTGATGGTGGATTATTAATATCATAACCAAATCCAGGATTAACCACTTGTATAGATGTAACAACTTCATCAGTTACACTAGAAATTGCAGTGGCTCTATTGTATATTGGTTCTGCATATATTGCAGTGGCTCCAGATCCGACAGCAATATATCTACCATCAGAACCAAGGTTGTCTACAAATATTAAATCATTTATATCTTGTGATTGTAATGTATCTCTATAAATCCAATCACTTAAATTAAACGAGTAGTACAAGTCACCTAATGAAGTTACCACTACATAAAATCCATAATTATAATAGATATTTACTATATTTTGACTTCCAAGATTATTTAAAATAACCTGATATGAATTTCTATCAATAGATTGTAAAATTATTCCAGAATCTCCAACTATAACAAATTTTCCATCAACATAAATTATTTTATTTAAATTCAAGCTTATTGGAGATGATGTAGACTCCCATATTGTTCCATTATTGGAAGTTCTAATTATTCCATTATTGCCAACAGCAACAAAATACTCTGCGCCAAAGGCAACACTATTCAAATTAGACAATGTTTCTGAATATCTACTAACAAAACTATTTGTACCTATACCACCACCGACAAAGATAGATCCACCAGCTCCAACAGCAACCAAAGTATCAGTAACACTAGAATATGTTATCTGATTAAATGTTCCGGTGTAACTACTACCAACTCTTCCTACAGCTCCTACACCAATAACAACAAGATCTTCTTCTATTGGAATTTGACTCCAACTGGAAATTGTAGTTCCATTGTCTGTGGCTTTTATAATTTGACCAAAACTTCCGACCGAAAGTAAGAAATTACTTGTACCAACACCAACTACCTCTATTGAGTTGAAATTTGAAGTTTGTCCAAAACCAACTGTACCTACTTGCCAATTTATTCCATCAGAACTTGTAATAAAAATAGAACTACTTCCAACAGCGACAAATTTGTCTTTGTATTTTATAGATTTTAAATTATAAGAGGTAGTTAAACCAGTTACACCACTCCAATTGTAAATAGGATCTTTTCTGACAATAGCAGTTTCAGAAATAACTACTTTGGGTGATAGTGTGTTGGCATATCCAACTCCACCATTAACTATATTGATAGATGAAATTGTAGAAGAAGAAGAAACTACAGACTCGCTTAAACATGGTTCAATACTTTTATTTTCAAATATTAAAATGTCTCGTCCATCTTCAGAAAGTCCATCAATATCTGAGAATAGTGGATATGCGTTATCAACATATATTGTTTGATCTTCCAATTCAATCTTTTTAATGACTGTAGCAGAAGGTCTTATATTACTTTGGAAACTTGGTCTTGACTTGGAATATAGTGTACCACTAATCACAGTATCACTGGTTTGTTTTTGCCAAGTAAGAGGTCTAATTTTTGTTGGATCTGTTATAATTCCAACAGAATAGTAATTAAAAGTTTCCAATTGATCAGAACTTGTTATTTTTTTAACTGTTCTATCAAATTGAGAAATATCAAAAGGATCTTCTGGATTTTCCTGAATTGTTACTTTATCTCCAGGTTTAATTGTTGGTGGTGGTACAATCAACTCAACATCAACTGATGATCCTCTGTAATAAAGAACAGAACATTTTGAGCTCGGTTTGGGGGCCTCAGTAAATATGACTCTACTTCCAGAGAATTTATACGATAAATTTGGAACCTGTAATACATCGTTTATGTATATAAAAATGTTATTAGTTATATCTAAATCTGTTCCATCTGGAACTCTCAATCCAACAATTTCTCTTATTCCGTTTACGGTTATGGAAAGAGTGAATTTTTTTCTAAATCCGTTAAAGAATTGAGAAATATCATCAAGTTTTACAAATTGACC
>Ga0194115_10006104_pt1 | contig 12308 bp, 14 predicted proteins | sample TA2MahsurfametaG_3_FD_148656 | JGI IMG/M metagenome (GOLD analysis project Ga0194115, IMG submission 148656) | Freshwater microbial communities from Lake Tanganyika, Tanzania - TA2015002 Mahale S4 surface | ecosystem: Environmental > Aquatic > Freshwater > Lake | place: Tanzania: Lake... | reverse complement strand
AATGACCCATCTCCCACCGACCCATAGGGATTGAAAATTACTCCATCAATCAAAGGTGGCAATTTATCAAGACAATCCTTCATAAAGTCCTCCTTCTCCTCTTCATCTTTGTTGTTGTTGTTGTTGCTATTGGTACCTCCGATGGGATCTAGAAGACAGAACTTTGTGGATGGGGGGAAGAATCGTTCTTGATTCACCTCTTGCATAATCCATCCCTCTTCCGAAGGAGAATATGCCAAATAGACTGTTGCTGGATATAATTGTTGAATCAATGAGATTGAAATTAAATTTTGTGGTTTCGAAATCAGTAGATATGTCTGTGATGGATGGAAGGATGATGAGAATGATGATGATGATGATGATGAAAATGGTCCCAAATTCGTCTCCAAAAGGTTGTTGTTTTCGTTGTTCTTGGCGGTCCAAAGTTGTCGTCCCAATATCAATAGGATTACCGGTGTTATCCAGACAATCCATTTCTTCCATGATTGTTGTTGGATTATCGAAGGAGGGTTTCTCATTCTGAGACCTTTCCTCGTTGTACATATGCACTCCCAGTCTACAGGCGATGTGAATACAGTACAGCCATTCGGGTGTGATGTTGGAGATGACAGTCCGTAGACCGTACGTATGTGTCAAAAAATGGCGCGCACAGGACGACAAAGAGAATGTCACGCGTCGAAACGACGGATCGATTCGTTCGAATAATCCTCTCTTGCGAATCCACGGACTCTACCCTTTCGCCCACCATGTACCGTCATTGACCATTATGTGTGTGCTGTATGAGAAGAAAGATCAAGCTGATCTTACTCTAGTGAGTACAAACGTGGAAAAAGATTTTTCATTAGACGCTAAAGGAAAATCTTCCATTCCTTTCCTACCCAATGAACAAGGATATAGGGTAGAATCGTTGCCCCCTTTCGTCTTAGAGAAGGTTCCCGACCTTAATCATGGTCGTCCATATCTACTCCTATGAGAGACTATCGTTTCATTTCTTGTTGAAGAACGCAATCAAACAACATGTAATCGAAAGGCTCCACAAGCGTTGGTAGTTGTAGTGTTGGAGGACATAGAAATAGTACAACCTTCCGTCAACCATGAACAATTCCATAAATCAACCAACGGGTCATCATTCTCCTCCTCTTCCATCATCTCGCCGAACGGTATTGATAATGACAATGGTGGTCTTGTGATAAGATCAACTGACGTTGAGGATACAAGGTTACGAGTACTTGCACTAGTAATTGTCGTACGGGCAATCGGTGGTGTCTCATCGTCAATTCGGTCAATGACTTCTATCGAATCCTCACTTGACGATGACGAGGATGATGAAGATGACGACCTGACATTGGGGCATTGATCAGACGGGTGATGATGATAATCCTGTAGAAAAGGATCTCGTCGTCCTTGTTTTTGGTGTCGTCGTTGTCGTAGTCGTCGCAATTTTTCCATCCTGAATGTCTTCCAAAGAAAATGAAGAGCATGTTGGAACAGACGCTTCGTGGTGGTGGTGACGGAATGACGATGGGAAGAATTGTAACAGCGAGAATGTTGTTGCTGCTCCTCTTGTTCTTGTTCCTCTTGATGGAACGTTTCCATTGAGGTATCGGGAGGGAATACATTTTCAAAATCGATGGCATCAGGAGGATACGATTCCTCAGCAAGAAGAAATGAACCGCTGCTTGGCAAAGCAGCTGTCGAAGCTGCGAGGAATGGGTTGGACCATTCCACAGGATGATGGCTGCCGTTGTTGTTGTTCTCGACGTTGCTATTGAGTTGAGACGGCTGTTGTCCAAAGTATTTATGAAACAATTCCGTGCGACTTAGAAACAAAAGATAGTCAGCACAGACATCATGATCGAAACAATTTTTTTTCGAGTATTCAATTCCCGAATGTCGAAACCAATCCAACATGGATGGTAGATCCAATCCTGGTGGAGCTCCAGGTAGACCTCGTAACAGATCATGTAAACATTCAGAGAAAAGTTGTGGTTGTGTGTTGGTGGAGGAATGAGAGTCTTCGTTCAAAAGATCTTCCAACTGCATCTTGATCTGAACATCACTTGAAGAAAAGATATCAAATGCTCGTTGACGATCCATATACTCCTGCCAACGTAGTTGACGACTATACCGCATTAACATCCTTTGATGTTTGCGCAGCATCTGTCCTCGTCGAGCCTTTTCTTCTTCGACTATCCAATTCAGTCGTTCAAAATGAACATGACGCCGACTGTTTCCTTGTTGATGACGTTGTCGTCGTCGTCCTTGTTGGTAAGATCCTTCATCTGAAGAAGAATGAACTAGAATCGGCTTTAGCAGCATTAGGTTGTCGTCTTCTTCTTGATTTATATTAACGATGGTGGTGGTAGGTGATGTCGTCATCGTGACACTGAAAAAACGTGCCTCAACAGGAAAGTTTTCGAATCGGTTGATTGGTATACGATCCCAACCTTTATGTAGCCATAGAGATTGCGGTATATCAATCGAAGGAAAAAGGAATGAAAGACGCTCCTTTACATGTCCCACAACGAGGAAGTTAGGTTTGTTGCTCCACGATGACTGTCTGGCGGGAAAGGTTTTTCTTTTCTGAAATTTTGGTGAAGGGGAACTTTTTCGTTTTTCGTTGGCCCAACCAACTCATTTTCCCGCCAATAGAAATGTCGGTTCACAGTCTGTTTATCTTCGCGCACTTTCTTGATTCACGAGTGTCACTGTCAATTTCCGACAGTTACGTAACGTTAAAGGGTCTTGACCATCGTATCATACCCGGTGTCCCTTCAATCTCCGCTAGGCCCCCATGTAGTGGCCTTATTATACAATATTACTGTGAGGGTATTTGTATGTGTAGGGGTAGAGTACCAGCCATATACGAAAGCATCGTATCTATGTGGGCGTCAGTTTCGCCGTGATGATGGACGGACGAAGGCGCCAGGATATATGAACTAGGGTTACATACGACTCGTGGATATCTCCTTCCATCACTCCTGCATTACAGTTTGTCCAGGTGTCATAGTATCCTCTACCTCTTTTCTGTTGTTTGGGAAAGAAATTCATATCATACTACAGAAGGAACTGAAAATGAAAAGGCATAGATCGCGAATATTGTAGTCAATCTATACGTATTTTGCGAAAGATCATTTGATCAACGAAGATCAGCCTCCAATAATCCCCAAAACCAGTCTAACTTTCCGGTTCTCTGAAGTCGCAGAGTCACTACTATTACGACCATTAAATTGGACGAGGAACTTCAAAATATAAAGAAAAGATCTTCGCACAATCAAGAATTGGATTTTAAGATCAAACATTGTGTCTCGTATCGCTTGAAGACAATTTTTTGTAGTTTTCTCTAGCATATTAATAATCATCCAAGCCATACGGATCAAAGGTATCCAAATCTTCATCACCAAAATCAAACCGTGATGATAGGCTGTCAAATAAACGGTCACTATCGGACTCTCTGTTGACGACCCCATGAAGACTATCTGTGTCATCATAATCATCATCACTCCCGCTACGACGACGATGACTAGAAGAAGACGAGGGGATACCATCATCATCAATGACATCATCACCATAAAGAAGATCAAATAAATCCCGACGTTCCTCTCGTAGTCGATTGACACTCCCATCGGGTTCTGGTTGCTTCTTGGGAAGACTTGGTTTGTTCTCTGACGATACAGCAGTATGTCGTGACGTCGGTACGATGCGATTCTTGTCAGGACTCGTACTAGAGGTAGATCGGGTCGATGCGGTCGCCGCCTGTCGTTTCCTAGGGATGACGCCCGTAGTAGAAGAATCCGATGTACCATCCCCAAGGGATGAGGAAGAAGACGAAGGCCGAGGAGGAGGCTTCTTTCTTCCCTCCCCCGGTGCCAGGGGTTGGATCATTCGAACAACCTCTGTCGCAGCGATGCCGCCTCTAGATTTGGATGATGGACCACCCACTCCTCCTCCTCCCGTGGCTTTGGAAGGTGGTTTACTGGTACCCTGGGTTCGAGGCTTTCTTTCTCTTACCGAGGAGTCTCCCCCCGCATTACTCTTGAACATGGAATCAATAGTCTTGGCGCGGTACTCTGGATCTTGCCACTTTTTCTTCATCGAATTAGAAATCTTTTGACGGTATTCATCGGATGCAATCGGGGAAGACTTGCGCCGCTTCTGCATCTTTTCTAACATTTCTTGTCGGAATTCTGGATTTTCCCATTTCTTTTTCAAGGTTTCAGATACCTTCAAACGGATTTCATCTTTACTATATGCCTCTTTCATATTCGTCGTCATCCGTTCACGATATTCTGGATCTGAACTCCATCTCATACGTAATGCCTCGGCAATCTTTTGTTTCGTTTCTTCCGAATGGTTAAACCCTCGTCGGACCTTGGATGGGTCGACTGATCGACGAGTAATTTCTCCCCGTGCATGCTTATCCTTAAGGATTTGAGAAATCTTCGCTCTTGTTTCCTCTGTCGGTCGATATCCACCCTTTTCTGTCCGACGTGAACGACGTTCTGCATCCTTCTTCCTCCTTTCTTCCTTCTTCTTTTCTTCATATTCTTCTTCCGTCATACCCATTTCACTTAGTTGTCGAAGAAACTTTTCTCGATTCCGAGCCCGGACACCAGCAGCAATCCGATTTCGTTCTTCTGCAGATCGTTCTCTTCCTTTGTTCCAGGGGACCTTACCCTTATTGGCAGCCCCAATTTTCGCCCTACTCGCTGATGTATGCGAATATCCACCATTCTCAGTAGGTTGGGGAACATCCAATTCCATTAAATCAATGCCTCCCACGATAGTCGTACTTGTCCGACCATTCAAGGTTCGTGGTTGGGAGGACGATTCTCCACCAAACCAATATTCATCATGATGTTCTCCGTTGACTTTGGTGATCAGTGCCTCTACATCCCGTTGATCGACTACATCCCATAACCTCGTAAGACTAAGTCGACGACTGTTCCATTGTCGATGCTGTCCTTCTTCTGGCAGCCAACTACCCGTATATTTTCGAGTTCGAAGTGCCAGATTCGCCTCCTTAACATCGTGTACTGGGTGGAACGGAAGCGATGATGTCGATCTATACGTGACGAATGCTTGTGAGGTCTGAATCACAAAAACGAGTGCAGCCATGAGTGATAATGTGGTAACCGTCGATGAACTTGATCTTCGTCGTCGTCGTCGTCGTGGTTGCCTCCGACAACTTTGTGTCGAAGAAAAAGAAGAAGAAGCCATCACTACAAAAAATAGTAGTGACGGTTGGCTGGAGTAGATCCCTGTCAAGTCGTTGTGAAGACGTTTCAGAGAAGGCTGAGTCACTCCCTGCTTATCTTCCCAACTTCGTTAGATCAAACGACGATAGACTGGATAGGTAGATGTATTGGATGATGGATGGAACGGGTGTGGAGGATGGACCCTATGTATCCATCCTTCGTTTCGTTCGTTCGTTTTGATAGGCGGGTGTTCTTCCTTGTGTGCCTTGTTTGATGGCGACATCGGAACACCACCACTTTGTACTGTGAGAATTTGTGGTGGTCTGACGTCGTCCGGGAATTTCGTCTGTCCCGAGGTACTAGAAAAGTTCCAAAGTATGTTTTACCACCGAGACGGATTTCAAAAATCGAAAGTTACAGTTACTGTACTGTTATCTTCTTCTGGGACACCTCGTATGTGAAGAGTGGGAATATAGATTACTTGATTCCAAAGAAAGGATTGTTTTCTCTCCTTGCTTTCCTATTTTGATAAACTTCAGTCGTCTATGTTAACAAGGGGTACTAGATCCGACTTCCATTCATCAGATATCCTGAATTTTCTGTAGACGGATCAGGAGTACCGGTATCACGGATCACAACGACCCCAAAGATCATGCCAGCGACCAAAACAACAACGACTAAAGAAAACAAGGAGACTGCTAAAATTGAATACAATCCAAGATGGAGAGGATATGCTCTTATCGCGATCTGTTCTCTTGTGAATTTTGCTTCGTAAGTTAGTCTTTTCTTTTTCTAAGTAGTATGGACAGGTGTTTGTGTGTCACTGCATGTTTTGATTTGGTTGATTTCCTAGTTGAGAATCTTTCTGATATTCTGTCATTTTCCTTGCATCTATAACGTTGTATATATAGGATCTCAGGTATCGATTTTCAGTCTCGAAGAGACTTATGGAAGGCGACTATGACTTTTGGTTTAGTCACCTTTAGTCTATCGGTTTTGATTGTCATCCATGATCGAAGTCGTCGATCGGCAGAATCCTTTAGTTTTTCAAAAGTCAAGGGGGGGAATATAGAGGGTATTATATTAGTCCTCTTCGTCTATTGGTGGGTGATTGGTGTGGGATATATAACCCGTGTGGATGGCGTTGCCTATGTTGCGAACAATATCTACTTTTCTGCCTGGTTATCACTCTTTAGTTGTATCTATACATTGAATGAATGGTCAGCATCAAAGGATATCCTATCTATTGCAGAATTGACAGGATTATCTGCCACACTCAAAAGTTGGTGGATATTATTCCTATCAAGTTTAGTGGTACGTTCCACGGTATCCCGCCCTCCCCCTATTTTCCTTAAATCAGGATACTCTGTCCTGTCATGAGTTGATGTGTTGAACATATCTTTCGTCTTACACGCATCATTGCCGTTGGTGTGACATCATTATTTTTAACAAAGACGTTTGGGACCTGCATCGATTTACATGTCCGATTAGACGAAGCCGAAGAGGGAATTAAAGACACATCATTTGGGGTTGCTGTATGTCTTGTGAGTTTCATAATTGCTCTATTCTTTATTCTGGTCCATCTTGATTTCATTCCGAATTGTGAAGAAGGTGGATGGTTAGAACTCTGTAGTGGATTCCTTTTGACATTACTCTGGACGATATTCCTTGCAGTCGCAACAAAGGATCAAGGTATCGCTGCGACGGTGACTGGGAACAAATGTAGTCGGGAGGATATGCCCCGCTTGTTCGAAAATTGTACAATGTTATTATGGAGACAGATGGGTACGGATGAGAATGGAGAAGCGATACTAGTCCCAGAAACGAGAGTTTGTAGTGAATTGCCCCGACAGGTTCCAGGATCCAACCTATACTTTGCATCATGGATATGTTTCTTTGCATCCTTGAATATTACCTTTCGTTGGAAGGCTCAACAGGCTCTCCAATTTGCACAGGCACAGCAAGAGAAACAAAGTCCTCAGAATGAGGATGATCCTAATGGTGATAACGCATCACAGGATGATGTTGAAGACGATGATGAACTATGACTACTTCAAGACTCATAGAATTAGAGATACTCATGATATATTTTTTTCCGTTTTTGTCCTATAGCATTTATTAATCGTCATAAGTCTAACGCACGCCGTGAGGATGAAATAAAGCAGTAGTAGCCATCTCCCTGATTTAGTTTTTCTAGCAAGAATACATACCACCGACAACGCAGCAGTTGCTGGACAACACAATCGACAAGACTCTTTCTCTTTAGTTGTACTTCTTGAGCATGTTGAGAACGTCGGCGCTGACCTCCTCCTTCGGCAGAACCTTTCCTCCGGCGGCAACTCCTTCAACCTTACCAAGGGCGGCACCACCACTGGGTTTTGGAGCTGGTGCAGGAGCTGGGACGGGTGCAGGAGCAGGTTTCGGTGCGGGAGGAGGGACGGGGGCAGGAGCCGGCGTTGGCGCTGGAGCCGGGGCAGCAGCCTTTGCGGCGGCAGCTTCTTCTGCCTTGGCAGCCTTAAGGTCGGCTTCCTTTGCAGCCTTCTCCTTGGCAGCAGCTGCCTCCTTCGCCTTAAGCTCAGCAGCCTTAGCCTCCTCTGCTCGTGCCTTTTCTTCTGCAGCTGCAGCCTCCTTGGCGGCCTTTTCTTCAGCTGCCTTGGTCTTCGCTTCTGCATCTGCTGCCTTATCAGCAGCCTCCTTGGCGGCCTTCTCCTTCGCAGCAGCATCGGCTTCAGCCTTTGCCTTCGCAGCCTTCTCAGCATCGGACTTTGCCTTGGCGGCTTCTGCAGCAGCCTTCTCTTCGGCGGCCTTAGCCTTCTTTTCAGCCTCAAGTGCGGCCTTCTTTTCTTCGGCAGCCTTCTTCTCAGCTGCTTCCGCTGCCTGAGCCTTCTCGGCGGCCTTTTCGGCAGCGTCATCAGCCTTTGCTGCCTTGACGGTTTCCGCCTTAAGTTCCTTAGCGACTTCAGCCTCCTTCTTCTCGGCGACCTTCACTTCTTCTTCTAGTGACAAATCGTAACCAGCAGGTCCCTTGGACTTCTTCGCCTTGACGACCTTCTTCTCAACCTTGGCAGCTGCCGAAGGTGCCTTCGATTCTGAGGCGGGCTTTGCGGCTGCTTTTTTTGGTAGACTGATGGCTGGCTTGCTGACGGCAACAGGAGCCGACGATTGCGAGAAAGGCGAAGTAACAATCAGAGCCAACGAAGCAGCAGAAGCTCCCAAGAATCCCTACCACAGACATTGGTACGACGAAAATGTAAGATGGGAACACGCAAATTTGAATAGCCGATATCCCTTTTTCCTTTCGACTTACAAGGGCTGTAACAAGACCGCCACCATCAACTTCAGACGAGACTGCCTTCTTGGCCTTTGCGGCTTCAAAGGCGGCAATCTCCTGTTGGATCTTCTCACGGCGGTCCTTAGTACCTTGTAACGCTCCACGTCCAGCACTCAACAAAGCAACAGGGGCCAACAAGAGAGGTGCAGCACCGAGAGCGACTCCAGCAGGGAGAGCGTTCGGGTCCTTTGCTACTGGTTCCTTGACAACAGGAGCAGGCTTGGCAGCCGGTGGAGCCTTAGCAACCGGGACTGGCTTTGGCTTCGGAGCGGGTTTTTCAACCTTAGGAGGCGGGGCCTTCTTTTCGGGTTTAGGCTTCGTCTCGATGCCTCCCAAATCATAGGAAGCTTTTCCCGAGGTGGCCTTGACGGGTGCCGGTGCTGGGGCTGGTGCTGCCTTCTTTTCGACTTTCTTCTCGACCTTCTTCGGAGCAGGCTTGGCAGATTCTGGCTCTAGCAACTTCTTTTCCAAATCACTCAACGCCATTGACAACGAGGAGGATCCACTACGAGATGGGTGTACAAAGGCCACATTGGATGTTGACAAAAGTTGCCTTTGGTTGGCGGAAGGAGCAACAAACCCAGATGCCAAAGGGGCCACAACGGCCAATACAGCGATGCTAGTAAACTTCATCGTATCGGGAGGATCTCCGAAGAGTCGTTTATGGATGTAGGGAGAGAAGAGAAGAGACTGAGACTAAGCTTGCCAAACACCAGGTTGGCGACGACGACGATGACGGGGGAGGGGGCGAATTGGATTCTTGTCGCTAGTACATACAACGCTTCTCTAACCCCTCCACCTATTGGCCTCCCTACGCACGTCGTCGATCTTCAGGAAGCACCGGATCGGCTGTGATGACAGCCATCGAGAAGGGTTCCCGCCCGAAAACTACGTAACCTTCATGTACGGTATCTATTCACACCTTTGAGCTGATTGGATTTTTCGAGATTGTTGATAGATGGCGCGTCGATGGCCCAAAGGGGTCAGATACGTATCTATCAACCTCAAACTGACGTCATCGGATGCACTACGACACGGACGTAAATATACTGGACTGGTCTTCTCGGGGATCCGACCTAATCGATTCGAAGGGACCTTATATAGATGTTGGACTTACTTGACAGTGAATCGAAATTATCCACCGTAGTTATGTCGACCCAGTCGATTCACAAAGACGACTCATCCGACGACTACAATTCAAATTGGAACGCAAACAGGGTATCTCTCGTAGAGCATACAATTAACTCGGATACCATAAGATGAGTGCAGGCTCACAACGGTTATGATATATTCGTTGCTCTCTTCATCAAACCACGGAACACCAGCTTTCTGACTTCGGAGGATAAACGACATCTTTATCACGATGGCATCGACTTCCATTTCAGTTGGCGTTGCTTCTGCTGCTAATTCTTCTGTCAGTCGTAGTTCTTCACCTTCGAAGATAAGCACGACTACGGCGAAACCATTGAAAGGCCCACGTCCTTCCCCCGTCTTGGTATCTTCACACGAGGAAATGAATCCCCAGCGTCGATCATCTATGGAAGATTGTACGGTCTATGCAGCACCAGGGACCTGGGATGCTCCAGATCTGGATATGGCCTTTCTGGGATTGTACGATGGGCACGGTGGTAAGTGCTTTCTTCAGTTTAGCATATGACTCTTCGAACAACAAACGATTCCTCGCCGAGCGCAGTCCTTTTTGTTTCACGACGAAGAGGATTCGAGATAGTTTCTACATTGTTTGCTCTCTGCTCACATTTCATTCTTTCCCAACTCGATCCCCATATCCACCGTATTACGGTACTTGTTGGCATTGAAAGGACGAGACATGGTGGAATATCTAGAGTATGGACTATCCTTTCATATCGCACAAGAACTGAAAAACCATGATGATGATAATGACGATGCGACAGTATTGGAACGATTGGAACGAGCATTCTTTATGGCAGACATTCATTCAAGACAATTAGGGATTACCACGTCCGGTGCGACTGTTGCAGTGTGTCTCGTTCATGTAAGTCATTACGGTATACGATGGCTTAACCGGAAGATATGACACCAGGATGGGCATAGCATCCTACTGTCGGCACACAAGCATGGCTCACTCGTGATTGTCCTCTTCTCACTGCTGAAGAAACGTCCATGGGAGGATACTATTCGATTGTATTGTGCGAATGCCGGGGATGCTAGAATCGTATTGGGGTATCAAGGACGAGCCAGTCGCTTAACGAAGGATCATCGTCCCGACGATCCAGACGAAATTGCTCGGATTGAACAGGCTGGTGGATTTCTCTTTAAGGGGCGAGTCGTCGGGGTCTTAGCGGTCACTCGAAGTCTGGGGGATCATTGTATGAAGTCCTTTGTCATTGCCGAACCCTTCTGTTCCGAGACGACAGTGTCCTGTACTGGCGATGACTACGAACATGACGAACGACCTTCGTTTGTCATTTGTGGCTGTGATGGTCTATGGGATGTCTTTCATGATCAAGAGGCAGTGGACTTTGTAAATACCTATGGCCATCAGGAGCCAGATCTTATTGCGGAGCATTTGGTGAATGAAGCAGTTCGAAAGGGAAGTACCGACAACATCTCTGTCATGGTGGCCTGGCTATAATCATATTGTCTGCTGCTAAATCGATGGATGTGTGGAATGAATTACTGTCTGTCCCAATTAGCAAGCTAAAACATTCCAAAGATTTTCTTCTTGGAGGATGGGTCTTCGTCAGCGGAAAGCTGCGCAATCAAAAAGTCTTGGACTCTTTTCCCAAAGGCCGCTCCATAGGCAGGTCGTGCCGCACCATCCTTCATGTATTGTTTGATCTTCGGCCATTTCCCTGACATGTAGGATACTGTATCTGGGAAGAATTGAATGACGTAGAGAAGGTAGGAGGCGACAGCGACATCGGCCACAGTAAATTCCTTGTCACTAGTCAAATATTTAGACTTGGACAAAATTGCTTCCAATTGATCCATACGTTTCTGAGGTCTTTTCAATCCTGTATCGTAGACCTTACCATCAGGAGTTTCTAGGAAACAAATTGGATCCAATGATGCATTGGCCCAGGTAATCCATGAGGAGATTGCTGCCCTTTGTGCAGGAGATTGGTCTGCATTCGTCATGGAATGAATGTATTGCAATATGGCACCCGATTCGAAAACGACCACATCCTCTTCTCCGTCTTCCATTTTCACCATCAAACAGGGTAGTTGACCAAAGGGATGTGGATTTTGTTGCAAATCGGCTGCCATTGTTAAAGGGAATCCAACCTCCTCTGCTGCCCAATTCACTAATGGGGATCGTGTACCGGGATGTCCGTAGAGTACGGCTGTCCCAGTCATCCGACTCGTACTGCCTGCCGAACTACTTGATTCTGCCGTCTCTGCCTTTAGGCATACGACACTACTACAAGTACTACGACTCGTCGTAGGAACCGAAAAGGAGGAGATGGAGGAGGGCAATCGATTGGATCGATGTTGATGGGTCTTCCAATCGTTCGAAGATGACATAGGAGGAGAAAATGCCATAGCCGTCCAGGAATCTTGGTCCATCGTCCCCATGACGAGGAGGATTCCGAAGATCAAGTTGGCAGTAGAGGACGGAATCTTCATGATGATGATGATGATACTATGCTTTTGACTTTCTTCTTTGGGTCGTAGATTGGTGGAGAATGTACCAGTTTCTTTCCAGTTGTCATGGGAATCAGGTGATGATGACTACGATAGAGACCTTCTGTTAAAAAGGCGGCGGTGGATATAGAAATGACGCTCGGGGGAAATCC
>Ga0194115_10006094_pt1 | contig 12316 bp, 16 predicted proteins | sample TA2MahsurfametaG_3_FD_148656 | JGI IMG/M metagenome (GOLD analysis project Ga0194115, IMG submission 148656) | Freshwater microbial communities from Lake Tanganyika, Tanzania - TA2015002 Mahale S4 surface | ecosystem: Environmental > Aquatic > Freshwater > Lake | place: Tanzania: Lake... | reverse complement strand
TCCAGTCCAAGTGTTTGCATGATGTTTGCGAAATTATTTTCTATGATTTCAATCTTATCTTTACGATCAAGATTATTATCTACTGTTGGGGTTTCTACACCGACCTTTACTAGATATTCGTGAACTCTTTGACCGAGTTCAGCATCGGTTTTCGTCTTGTTGTATGACATTTTGTTTCTCCTTCCTTACACGGATAAATTGTATCAAACTCGCTACCGTTGTGTAGCATATGTATTTATTCATTCGTTAGTATGCCTTGAAAATTTAAATACTCAAGTATAAACTTTGTAAATTCTAAATGACATTTGGTACAGATGTTTTTTGGATTATTGATATCAGATATTCTTTTTTGTAAACACCAATAAGATATACTATTAGTAGGTATCCAATAAAGATAATCTAATCCATAATGATACAAATGTACATATGGGTCATTTAGGATATTGTCTTTTTCGCTTGTGCTAGCAGTTATATCACTTCTAGTCATAAAATATTTGATGCCTGCTTTTTCAAAAAACCATTCGGTTCTGAGATAATGCTCTAAATTTACGATAGTAGACATTACCCTGTCATCTGAATATGCAGGTATTCTCGCCATATTTTCCCACATTATTCCTACTAATAACTCATCACGCTCATATGTTTTACAAAATTCTGATACTTTTAAAATAATTTTTCTAGAGATTTGATCGTTACCGACATTTGGTTCCGCAAAATGATGTACCTGTTCGAAAGGTATTTGTTCACTCAAGTAATTGACCCAGGTTTTATTAAAGTCATTTGGTATTGAACTATCAGAACCAAAAGTAAGTAAAATTTTAGGATTTGCCATATGCAAACACTCCATTAAATTGTTGTGTTACTCTAACAAAAGTTGTACATTTGCTCAAGTTCTTTAGGCTATCTGCTCCCACATATGTACAAGTACTACGTAAGCCTCCTAATATATCTAGTACGGTTTTACAAACCTTTCCTCTATAAGGCACATTAACAGTACGACCCTCGCTGCTACGATACTCAGCGATACCGCCATTGTGTTTATTCATAGCAGTATCGCTACTCATACCATAGAATGTTACATATCCATTTTCAATATTGCCGCCACCTTCATCATGTCCAGCAAGCATACCGCCCAACATTACAAAATCAGCGCCAGCCCCAAAGGCTTTAGCCACATCACCAGGACAAGTACAACCGCCATCAGCAATAATGTGTCCCCCAAGACCGTGAGCAGCATCAGCACATTCGATAATCGCGGATAACTGAGGGTAACCAACGCCAGTCTGAATGCGGGTAGTACAAACACTACCGGGACCAATACCCACTTTAATGATATCGGCTCCACGCAATAATAACTCCTGTGTCATATCTGCTGTAACAACATTACCAGCAATAATAGTTTTAGTTGGATATTTGTCACGAACCTTACTTACGAACGTACCAAAATGTTCACTGTAGCCATTGGCAATATCAATACAAATATATTGAATTTCAGGGTAGACATTAAGGATTTGATTTAATCTATCTAAATCTTTCTCGCCTGTACCTGTACTTACAGCAAAATAGTCTGTGCCTATCTTATATATACTATCGGCAAAAGTTTCAAGACTATAACTTTTTATCAAACATGTAAAAAGTTTATAGCGACTGATTTCTTCTGCCATGCTAAAAGTACCAACGCCGTCCATGTTAGCAGCCATAATAGGAATGCCAGTGTAAACCTTACCACTATGCTTAAAGGTATACTTACGTTCTAATTCTACTTCTTTACGACTTGATAATGTACTACGTTTAGGTCTGAATAATACATCCTTGAAATCTAATTTAATATCTTCTTCAATTCTCATATGTATGTTTATGACCACAGTGTGGGCAATACAAACGTTTGGGTGTCCAACCGTCCATACTACTTATACTCCACCAATTTTTGCAACTATCACAAGTGAAATGCCAAATTAGTTCACTTGTCATACGCACTAAAGCAGACATTATTTACCCTTTGCTTCTTTCCGTGCAGCCTTAGTTGCGCTAATCTCATTACGGCGTGCCTTGACAGCCTTATTTAGTTCGCCCAGTGCCTTACGTGCGCGTGTACCTGCTGCACTATTTCCCCTTTCAAACTTCTCATGTTCAACCTGATAGTCGGCTAGTCTAGCCAAAATGTCATCATGTGCGCTCATTTGTTTTCTCCTATTGTATCAAATGTCAAAAAAATCTTACCACCATCTTCAAATTCATTCCAAGCCAGTAGTGTTTCCCCACCATTGGTTGTTTGAACAAAACTTTTGCCCAATGCCGTTGCTGTCATTTTTATAGTTTGTGCTATAGGATCCATCCAGCCACGATCAACATAAACACCTGCTAGTGGACCATAACTAACATTACCCTGCATAAACCATACATTTGGCTGTTGCCAAAAACGCAATGCCTTAGCATTATTAGTATCTGAACTATTCCAAATAAATGTTTCGCCAGGCTTAACTGTAGCAGGGCCCCCAGCACCAGTACCACTCATATCAATATTGTAACTAGTATTATTAGTTAATTGTACTGTTGCTTCCCAGGCCATAGCGTTTGTAGAAAATAACATCATCAAAGTTATAAGTAATTTTTTCATAAATAAGTCCTTTTAATATTTTGCTTCTTTAGTATGTTTACGATAATCAGTATCCATACGTAACCACTCTTCACCCTTGCCTTCAAGGATATCGCATATTCTATCTATCGTCTTATCAGTCCAGTCACTAATTTTACCCTGACGGCTATGTGGCTCGCATAGTAAAACATGCATTTTGTTTATAACATCTTCAAGAGACCAAGGAACATAAAGTCTTGTATGATCGTTCGCGAAAGTTTCAGGAAAACTACGATATGCCGGATATAAAACATTAGCTCCTAATGCATCAGCTTCGCTAACAGTATTGCTTACCCAATCCTGTAAAGCACAATTAAACAAAACTCTAGTATCGTTTAGATAGCGATAATACATATTTTTGTCAAGGTCTTCGTAAACCTTAAGTTTGCCTTCTTTCGCTAGTTGTTTAGTTCTTTTGATATAGCTATCATTATTACTACGTAATTTGCTGCCAGACAGTATACAAAACTCTACATTGTCACCATAACGCTCGTACCATGTTTCAATTAAATCCATGTAAAAGTCGGGCTGTTTTTCTTGATCCCATCGAGCAGCAAAAGCAACACGCATCTTTCTTTCGTGGAAAGGCTTTAATTCATGTTCTAATCTTTCACGTACTTCATTTTTACCAAATGCAAGACCTGAGATATTGTAGATTGGAGCCTTCCAGCCCGCAACTTTCATATGCATGACCATTTCTTCGTTACTAGCCAATACGCCGTCTGCGATTTCATTAACCATTTCTTCATACTTACGCATAAATCCCTGCATATCCCAAACATGCAAGAAATCGTCTGGGTCAATAGTTTGCGCTAGACAGCGAACAAAGATTTTAGGCCTATATTCTTTTGGTACTTGTTTACGTATATATTCAAGACTATCAATGCCACTAGTATACATATCTTCAAAATAGATAATATCATCACTAGTGACTAAACCTTCTTTCATCATCTTTACAAGATTAGCCATTTGTGTAAGGCTGTAATATGTGCGACCATGTGCATCAAGAACTTGTCCTGTAACTATGTTTTGATTATCTGAAAGTGTTTGCCCCGGAACAATTTCATAAGCGATACCCCTGCGGTTAAAAACAGCTTCATTCCACTTAGTTAATTGTAAAGTATATCGTGCTTTATAGGGCTCAAGACCCATGTAGTATAATTTTCTCATTTATCACCTGTATAATTCTAATGCTGTATTTTTCATTTCTGTCCAATCTACTTCGTTATATTCTGAATTACTATATTTGTCTTTATAAGTTGTCCAAGGAAATGCAGGATATTTTGCATCCTTTAAAAAATCACATAATAACTGTTCACTTCTTTTCTGTAAATTATACCATAATTTGTGACAAGTATTAGCATGTTCATAAACATTGCTTATCTCTAAAAACTCACAGATGTTAGTATATAATTCATAATTTAACGTATCAGTATTTAGGTCGTCACTATTAACTTGTAAGATTTTTTCATTTTCCATGCTTGTATATTTTATATTATCTTCATTCATTTGTAAAATTTTTTGTTCAAATATATCACGCCCAGATTTTTTCCAAGGGTTTCCGTTCCATAATGGATGAAATTTAAAGTAGTGTTTTATACATGTATCAACACTGCAATTTACTAGTATAGACCTATGGGGCCCATATGCTTCCCAAAAATCTTCAACATAATGGGTAGTAAGAAAATATTCATTTATTTTATTTTTAAATTTTAGTTCTATTTCAATATAATTGAAACAATCTCTAGTATATGGATATACATGTTCTTCAATAAAATTTACCTTTTTGTCGGTATCAAAATAAAACATTTTGCCATTTATAAAAAAACCTACACTATTAATTGTTTCAAAGTCATTATATTCAGGAGACAGTAAACACAGCCACCTAATATGATTACCAAAACCTCCAATTGGATACGCAATTCTATGCATTTTTTCTTTTAATGTCAGTCTCGACACATCTATCGCCGTACTGTATTTCAATAATTTTTAATGGTGTATCTTTTTCATTTCTCAATTGATGCCATTCTTCTTTATCAATGTGTAGTTCTTCAAACAATTGAAAATCACCGACATGTGTTTCTTTACCAATGTTATCTAAAGTATACAACGTAGCTACGCCTTCTGCAACGAACCAGTATTCCTTTCTATGATGATGCTTTTGCATACTGAGTTTTTGTCCAGGATTAACTGTCAATTCTTTTAGTTTTACCTTCATGTCAATCTCATGAAGCACTCTATAATATCCCCAATTACGCAGTGTTTTGGGATTCTTCCATTCTTGCAAGATCCAACTACTGCTGTTGATCTTAGCGGAACCACCTACACCAAATACAAATTCAATATTAGTATCAATATGATCCATTTCTGGAATATTTTCACTAGTCCTGTCTCCACCATTGGCAAAGATAATCTTATGATATGGATATAGTTTTCTGACTTGTGTGATAGCATCTTTGGCACTGTTATCGGTATCATCAAAGGCTATAACATCAGACACGCCTTTTATCTCGCTTAGTATTATAGCACGATCTTCATATTTCATGAACCTACGGCCTTTTTTACGCTCTAACCATAAGTCTGAATTTACACCCACTACTAGGACTTCTCCTAGTTTAACGCCTTGTCTAATTAATTCAATATGTCCGCTGTGCAGAGGGTCGAAACCCCCTGTCACTAGCACTACCTTATTAGACAGATTTGGCATCTATTTCCCACATATCCTTAGCGGGTTTTCCTGATAAGAATTTAGTGAATTGACGAAACACAAAACTCTTGTTGTTATAAAGTTCTGCCTCATCATATCTATATCCAAAGTCTCTACAGAAGTTAAGATAATTCTCTAAATCGTCAAAAATCTGATTTACTTGACTAATCGATCGACGGTCACCTTTATACATTTTCATCTCCTCAAATTACTATATTAAGATTTGGTTTTGTAGTGTTATAACATATCGTGGCACCGTTCTCACCATCTTCGCTGACAGTAATCTCAATGTCACGGCCTGGGTAACGACTAGCAATAACTTCATAGAGGTCATCGCTAATCATCTCACAACTCTTATAGTTTAATTCAAGTTTGCCTTGATATAGACTTTCTAACCAACGCTTAAACTGTATAAACTCAATATCCCTATCGTTGTGAAATACTTCAATACTAATGTTGAAATGAAAAATATGTCTATGCTCATTTGCCAAGAAGGAAACATCTTGTAGATTAGGATCAGTTGCAGCCCTAGGAAATTTATGAATACCCTCACGCTGAAATGTTACCCAAATGTAACGCTTTGCTGAGTTTTTGATACGAACACGCTTTTCTGCCATAGCCAAAGCAGATTGATAAATTACAGGATCTTCACTCATCGTTCTTCGTCCATTGTAATACGTTCAAAATTTTCTTCCCATTCAAGTCTCTCCATCTTTTTAATTTCTGCTTGTATAGCTAATACCTTAAAGGTATAATCTTTTTCAGCAGGATTTTTGTGGAGCTGTGCTAACTTTGCCTCTAAAATTCTAATTTGATGTGTATAAGCCATATTAAGTCTCCAAAACTTCATTGATAGCATCATCGCTATCTTCTATTGTTTCGTCAATCTCGTCTTCAACTTTTTCAATACTAAACAATTCATCAAACATCGTCATTGCATTGACAGTACGTTTACCGCTAATGCCCTGACTACCACTCTGCATCTGCAGCCAAAACTTATTGTAATATTCTATAACATTTAAACTATCTTCTCTAGTCTTTTGGCTGAATACTTCTTCAACTATCTTACCGAAGTATATACCAAAATTTTCATTCATGATCATCTTTGGAATCACACCGTTTTCATATTGACGATTTGCTTCTTGTACAGCAGTAATATGTTGGTAGACATTATGTGCTTGAATTAATGTATACGAAAGTGTATCCCAACTTGTTTTTGTTTCACGACCTTGATTATTTATAAATCCTTGACCACGATAACAAAGGTCCTTTAATGTCATACATTCTGTTACAGGGCTATCCATAAACACATCATGTATACCTTCAGCCAAAACTGCGTCACTAAACTTGCGATTGTCATTAGCATAACTCTTCTTCTCAGCAGTCTTTTCCATGCTATATGACCACTTCTTACCGTGTTCAATATTAGTATTGAAATATGCTAGACCCTTCGCAGCACCATAAAATGGGCTTGCGCAGTCAAAAGTAATCATGAAGTTTGGATTGTGATATTTACGCACAGTCTTTTGTATGTCTGTGAAAAGTACAGCATACTCCATAATACTCGTACCGAGGCAGTGTAGTAAGTCATGCTTGCCAGGCACTAATAGTCCATCGTAGATAATATTTACTAGACGCTTTAGCATCAAGTGAATATCAATTTTGTTCTGACCACCAAATGCCCAGCCATTGAAATGATTGTCTGGATAGATGTTTGGGTCACAATACTTTTTCATCTCACTATACCAGTCATCACTTTGCTTGTGATTACGACCCTGCATGACATTCAAGAACTTACAGTTACCATTACGATTTTTGATAAAGTATTCGTTATTGATATGTGTAGCAATAATTGCTTCTTCAATAGTGCTGATACCATGCGCACTCTTACCAGTTTTTTTATCCTTAATATGATGCGTAGTCAAACTTTGTGATGGAATATCGAGACACATACCATAGTCCATATATGTATCCATCCAACGCAATACTTGTTGTCGCTTAGCCAATGCTCTTGGACAGTTAGGATCTTTCCAGTCTGCTGGCCACTGACATTTTAAGATTTGAAACCCACCACTATCGCCAAGCATGAATGTACCACTTTCGCGTTTACGAATGATACTTTCACTATGATCGTCTACAGTAGTATCTAGATTAGCGTGTCCTGCACTATACAATCCCCATTGATATGTGTATAAGCCCTGTTTGCTATTTAAAAAGTTTAGACATTCAACATCACCATTGAAGCCTGCGGGGATACGTTCAGCAGGAAAATAATTCTCGCCCTCACGCTGTTTGCCCAGTCCACTGATAAAAAATGAACTGACTGCTGGCAAAAATAATGCCCAGTCAGAATTTTGCATTTTAGATAAATTAGTTTGCTTCATAAAATTTCACACTGTAAATCAGATGATAATCTATTTTACTATAATTTTTAACTAAAATAAAATCCTTTATTGCTTTTTACTTCATGTATTAGCTTATAGTCTCTATCAAGAGCTTTAATTAAGGTTCTTTTCTCATTGGCATTTTTATTTAGGAAATTTTCTATGTCACTTTTAATTTCAAGTTTTTTCAAGTTATTAGATAAAGGATTTAAAAAAGGTAATTCAACATCGATTTTTCTATTAAGAATAGTTTCCAAAAACTTAAATAAGTTGTTTTGTAAATTATTAAATTCAAAAAATACACATTGATCAAATTTTAAACCGCATAAAAAATTTACTTGGAGCTCTGTATGTAGATCCATTATCGAATTATCGACACATAATTTTATTATATCTTCAGTGATGTTACAACTTTGTTTTTTACCGAATTGTCCTGCTAAATTAGGAACTCTTTCAATAAAATACTGTGCAGTGCCTGAAATCCATCTTTCTAATGGATCGCGTAAAATCACTATTACGTGTTCATCAGATTTAATTTCTCTTGCATTCCCGTATCCAATATTAAAACCTAATGAATAAAAAAATGATATTAGAGATTGATGTGCGTTTTTGTATATTCGTGCGTAAGTCAAAATGCCGTTGCTTTGAAAAGCAGGCATTTTTGAATATGGATATGGCCTTAAGACTTCTCTTTGATCAAGTATAGGAACTAAGTAGTTAACACCAATTATTTTACTCATCTTCAACTAACTTTAAAATAATATCTAAGTTTTCTTTGGCATCCTTTACAGCAGGATATTCTTTCATAAGTTTTTCTAACTTGCGATCATATTCCATACGCTTTTTAGCCCAGTCAATAACTTCTGACAGTTGGGCATCATTTTTTAATTCAATCTCAGGATTGATACGATACCAATCACCGCTGTTATTATCACACACTTCAAATTCTTTATTGTTACCGTTCCAACGAACTTGACCACTTTGTGCTGGCAGCAAATATTTATTATCTACTTGCCAGACAATTGGTTGTGTATATGATTTTATTCTTATCATTTAGATTGTGCAGGAAGTAAATAACGGTATGTTGCCAAGCCGCTGTCAACAGTAATTTCCGATGCCCCGGCATCACTTATACGAACAGTTTTAGTGCCAGGCAAATCCATAATTGCTAAGAATACCTTAACTGGCCACTGCCATGCACGATTTAGTGTTCCTTTTACGTCAGGATGAAACACAAAGTTTCCGCTATGAGTACTTGGATCACCGAAATAAATTTTTAAATCGCCCTTATCAGTTTTTGCTGTAAAGTTATTTTCTTCACTGTTTGCACTAGCCTGCTTCTTAAGTCTCATGATGCCTGCAATACTTGGTTCAAATTCTACGTTCCATGCTGCGCCCTTAAATGTAACATTTTTAACCTTTTCTTCAACGACAGCCCTAGCCATCAACCTATAATCGTTGACGAAATCCCCAGCCTTTGTTTCAAAGTGAACATTTGTAGGAATATTATCTTTATTATATTCCATATTAATTTTAGCATGTTCATCGTAATCATCAAAACCCAAAATAGTCTTTAGTTTGTCTAAATTTGGCATACCAAATGTGCCTATAAATTCAGATGAAGGGTTTTTAAATGTGCCTTCTACAATAACACTCTTGTCTTCAGCAATTGCACAAACAGTAGTTTGCTTATCAGACCCAACGACTTTAATAAGTGTAATGACACCTAGACCATGTGTATATTGAATTAAATCTTGTAAATTATCTTTCATGTTTGCCTCTTTATAATATTTAGGAAATCTTATCATGTATAATAGTGGATTTTTTTACATAATGCAAGTACTTGTTATCCAAAGGAAAATAAATCATCAAACGTACTATTGGTATCTGTATTTGCTTTTAGATCCCATTTTAGTACTCCTAACAAGTTTTCAACCTTTTTATCAACCAATGTAGATTCCATAGCACTATCATCAAATGGCAGTTCTGTGAACCATTTAGGAAGTCTAAGTTCATCTACTGGATATGCTACACTTGTGAAACCTAATGCGTTTGGCTTGAGTTTACACACAATAACCTTCATGCCATCAACTATCTTCATGCTGTAATTGTCACTGTTCACTCTACGCAAGTAGTTCCAGTTCAAGGCTGCGCGAACATGACCGGGCATATTTGCTTTACCAGTTTTGCTGTTTGCTTCAAGGTCTCCATACATAGTGAGTTTGTTCACAGATTTAGGGCTACCTTTAGTCCAACTATCTTGGTCGCCCAATTGTATCTTAAACTGTTTGATACGCTCAATGACATCTTCTCTAGTCTTACCATGCAGTACCATTTCAAGCACTTCAAACAAAAAGTCCTGTACATATTTAGGGGTATCTGCACGTTTCAAATCAAGACCCATAGCCTTAATTTTACCATGATTACCATTTGTATCTAATCTTTTTCCTTCCTTATCAAAGATGTTTACAGCATAACGCTTCTTAGTAATAAACAATGTGCGATCACCGATCAGTTCACGTCCTGCTTTAATTACGCACATCTTGCGTGGGACATGAAACGCACGTTCACAAAAACTAGGGAACGTATCGTTTGCTTGTTCTGCAATATTGTCATAGAGTTGAACACAAAGTTCTTTGCTCCAACTCATTTCGCCATTAGTTATTTGCGAATTCACAGTGGGATAAGCAGTGAAATAACAACTATCAGTATCACCATATACGATAGCATCACCGTAAAAATCATACTTACCTGTAATGATTTCATTAATTTGTGCGCTCATATGTTTAACAATTTGACGACCAGTAAGTGTTACGCTCTGACCGATACGCTTATCATAGAAGCGGCAGTGTTCATTTAACAACGCGCCATACGCTGAGTTTAACAAAATTTTACGTACCAACTGACGTTTATCCCAATATTCAATATCTTCCTTAGTAGTAGATAATTTAAGTTTCTTTTGCATTTCCTTACGATCACTATACCAGCGTGTCAGTAGACCTGGAATTACGCCTTCACTATCGCTACGGAATATAGTACCATTTGCTGATAAGATATATGGCTTGTTACTATCAAAAATCATCTTCCAAACTTCAGCAGCACTCATGTCAATACTCTCGCCATTCTCAAAATCAACTGTAAGCATGGTGCCACGTTCTTGATTTAAAATAGCTTCATATTCAAGTGTTCCAAACATGCCTTCCCAAAGTAACGAACTCATCTCAACTTCGTCATCCTCGTCGTACCTTGCTTTCTCGCTGGCAAGTTTACGTGCTTTATCCATAAGATGCTGGTCAGTTAGTGTCTGACGCACCTGACCAACAATTGTTTCAGGAGCCATGTTTAGTGTACGAATTGCTGAAGGATACAGACTATTGATGTCAACTGCGCCTACCCATTCATGAATACCTTTCTTCGGCACAGCGACATATGCGCCTGCTGCTGTAATCTCTGCATCGCTAATATTTTTCTTTTTATCAGGAACCATCATGCCGCGCTCATGAGCTTCGTTCATTGCAGCCATTTCAATCATAGCAACTGATCCCATTACTGTCGGCAACAATACAGTATTCTCATGTGCAAGTGCGTTAGCAAGATCAAGGAATTTTAGTTTGTTGTGTATCTTTACAAGCAACATTGTATCCTGACGATTATACTCAATAAATGTTTTGAAGTCCTTGTTATACAATTGGTCAAGCGTACCTTCGTATTGCGTTTTACGCTCACCGACCTCCATCTCACCAATTGCATCAAGACTATAACTGTGGCGCGATTCGTAGTTGTACTTCTTATACAACTGTAGATAGTCCATATGTATACGACCAACAAGATCATATGTTGTTTCACTTTTGCCGAAACGCTCATACTCTCTTGGCTTAGGTGTTTGTCCAAGCAAACAGAACTTGCGTGTATCGTCTTTGCTCATTACCCTTGTGACGCGATTCACCATATATGGAATATCGTATCCTTCTGAGTTCCAACCAGTTAATATATCTGCATCTTTGATTAATTCAAAAAACGTCTCAAACATTTCTATCTCACTACGAAATAGAAGTGTGTTACTAAAATCTTGTATCATATCCTGGGCAGTTTCATCGCTCATATGCTTAGGCGTAATCGCAAGAGTTACTAGTGTATCTTGCCAATCCAAGTACATTGAGATAGCCGTGACTGCATTGAACGGGTCACTAGTGGGGCTAAAACCCTTCTCTGGGTCAAAGTCTACCTCAATGTCAAAGAATACTGTATGGAGTTTTGGAGGCTCACAATTTAAATAGTTTTCACTTAAACAACGGAACACCACGTTGATGTCCGACTCATACAGTTTTTTATTACTGTGGATACGTTTTTCTTTTTCAAACTCACTACGCTTACGTGTGCTGAAACGTGATAATGGTTCGTTATAGATACTACGATACTTACCCTTAGGATCAGTATAATAAAAAGTATAATTGGCAGGAAATTCATTGTATGTGCGCTTGCCATCAGGCTGTCGCTCTACAACAAATATCCTATCCTTATCTTTATCGTGAATTGCGTCAACGTAACTCATTACAGAGTTTTACCAACAGTCTCCAAAATAGTATTCAG
>Ga0194115_10006082_pt1 | contig 12329 bp, 8 predicted proteins | sample TA2MahsurfametaG_3_FD_148656 | JGI IMG/M metagenome (GOLD analysis project Ga0194115, IMG submission 148656) | Freshwater microbial communities from Lake Tanganyika, Tanzania - TA2015002 Mahale S4 surface | ecosystem: Environmental > Aquatic > Freshwater > Lake | place: Tanzania: Lake Tanganyika... | reverse complement strand
GTTAAAGCTGAAAAAGGTAAAAAGCATACAAAGATTGAGACTGAACTAGCTAGAAAAATAAATAATGGCTAACTTTACATGGTCGTACTCAGCTTTAAAAGAGTATGAGAATTGCCCTAAGAAGTATTACGAGATCCGTGTAGCACAGAACTACACAGTTATACCTTCGGAGAAAATGATCTATGGAACAGAAGTACATAAAGCTTTGGAAGACTATGTTAAAGATGGTACAGAACTTGCAGTTAATTATCTTAGGTTTAAACCTGCAGTGGATTCTCTTAAGGAAATCCCTGGCACAAAATATCCCGAGCATGAAATGGCTCTCTATAAAGACCGTACGCCATGCGATTTCACTGATGATAACCGTTGGGTGCGCGGCATTGTTGATTTACTTATTGTTGATAATGATTACGCTTTTATCGTGGATTATAAGACTGGCTCTCATAAGTATCCCGATCCTAAACAGTTAAGACTGATGGCACTCATGACGTTTGCACATTTTCCAAATGTCAACAAAATTAAAGCAGGGTTATTGTTTGTTATGAACAACGTCTTTATTACAGAAGAATACAAAAGAGAAGACATTGAAGATTCATGGGGTAAATTTACCTTGTCTCTAGCGAGACTTGACAACTCATACAATACTAATGTATGGATAGCTAACCCTACACCTCTATGTAAATTTTGTCCTGTGAAGTCCTGTGAGTTTAATAAGACGTGATATAATAAGGCATGCCTTACAAAAATCCTAAAGACAGAAAGATTCACAAAGACTCTCCGCTTGAACACAAAAAGCGCATGGAGAGACAGCGTGCTAGGCGGGCCATTGATAAGAAGTTTTACGATAGCCCGAAAGATAAAGACCCTACCGCAGAAGTGCGTGAAGGTAAAGATGTATCTCACAAAAAAGCCCTTGACAAAGGTGGTTCAAATAAAGATGGATATACTATTCAATCTGCCAAAAAGAATCGTTCATTCAAGCGAGATTTAAATCATAATTTAGTATCAGAAGTAAGTAAGAGAGAACGTAATAAAGTAAAGTAATAGTTGACAGCACATAATGAGAGGTTTTATAATGCTCATTCATAGTTATTAAATAGCGACCTTGGGTCTTAGTTAAATGGAAATTATAGAAAATACCGCAGTTAAACTTACCGTGCCTCAGCACATTGTCTCTCACATCACTAGCAACATTGAGAAGTGTGAGATACTAGAACACAAAGGCAATCTTACAGACCTCGTTGTATTTTGGGGCGTTGATGAGATGACTCGCCTCAATCAGCTTATTGCATTCAGGAACAACTTACCCTCACCTATTGTACGTGATTATGATTGGCCGGGAATCTACAAACCTTTCAACCACCAACGTATTACCGCAGAATTTTTAAGTATCAATCATCGTGCCTTTTGTTTTAACGAAGCAGGTACAGGTAAAACCTCGTCAGTACTTTGGGCAACCGATTACTTAATGAAGCAAGGAAAAGTCAAACGCCTTCTTATTATATGTCCTTTATCTATTATGTATTCTGCTTGGCAGGGGGACGTCTTTCATACATGTATGCACAGATCAGTAGGTATTGCACACGGTACTTCAACCAAACGAGAAAAGATTATTAACGGTGAATATGAGATAGTCATTATTAACTACGATGGTGTAGCTATTGTAAAAGAGGCTATTCTCAAAGGTGGCTTTGATCTTATTGTGATTGATGAAGCGAATGCTTACAAAAGCCCTAGCACTGCCCGCTGGAAGACGCTAGCTAAAATACTTAAACCAGAAACTAAACTCTGGATGCTCACAGGTACACCAGCGGCTCAGTCTCCTGTTGATGCTTACGGCTTAGCCAAACTTGTATGCCCTCAACGAGTACCTAAATTTGCTATGGCATGGCGTGACAAAGTGATGCAACAGATTACAAGGTTCAAATGGATACCCAAGTATAACGCTAAAGATGAAGTGTTTAAAGCACTACAACCTGCTATACGATATGCAAAAAATGATTGCTTGGACTTACCTGATGTTATGTATCAAACCCGAGATATACCATTGACGCCACAAGTACAGAAATATTATAAACAGTTAAGAGAACAGATGTTGATTGAGGCATCAGGTGAATCAGTAAGTGTAGTAAACGCTGCAGCAGGACTTAATAAGCTATTACAAATATCAGGTGGTGCAGTATATACAGACAAGAAAGAAGTGATTGAGTTTGATATTACACCTCGTCTTACCGCGTTAAGTGAAGTTCTAGATGAGACCGAACATAAAGTATTAGTGTTTGTACCATATCGACATACTATACAAGTCGTCTCACAATATCTAACCAAACAAGGTGTGTCCAATGAGATCATTAATGGAGAAGTATCAGCAACAGATCGAGCTCACATCATTCAACGCTTTCAAAACATGGACGACCCTCGTGTTTTAGTAATTCAACCACAAGCAGCTGCTCACGGAGTGACCCTAACTAGAGCAGATACCATAGTCTTTTGGAGCCCTGTGATGGGGGTTGAGACTTATCTACAATGTATCGCTCGTATGGATCGTGTAGGTCAGAAGAATAAGATGACAGTGGTACACCTAGAAGGATCAGATGTCGAGAAAAAAATTTATAAGATGTTGCAAGGAAAAATAGATTTACATAGTAAATTAGTTGATTTATATAGAGAGGAGTTAGAAGCATGAGTGAAGATATTAAGTTAGATGAAATAGTACAGACGTATTTAAGAATACGTAGTCAACGTGAAGCTATTCAAAGAGACTACGAGTTACAAGATGCTGAGTTAAAAGCTGAGCAGACACAGTTAGAGCAAGTGTTGTTAGAACAATGTAATTCAATGAATGCTGAGACCATACGTACAGGTGCAGGCACCATTGTAAAAACATTAAGAGAAAGTTATATATGTAGTGATTGGGACGGCCTTAAGTCTTTCATACTAGAAAATGGTTTGATTGAGTTGATGCAACAACGATTACACAATACTAATATAAAAGAATATTTAGCTAATCATGAAGGTGAAGGCATGCTTCCCGGTGTTAGTTCATTCAGAGAATATAGTATTGTTGTTAAAAAACCAAGCAAATAAGGAGTAAATTATGAGTAACGAATTAGCAGTTTTATTACAACAAAATCCTGCGCTATTACAGACAGGGTTAGATGCAGATACACTTGCAGTTGCAGGAGGTGGCGGTGGTAATGTTACCAAACGTATCTCAATCAAAGGCGGTGTATTCCGTAAGTATGCAGGTGGTGAAGAAGTAGGTACGATTGAAGATAGATCTATGAATGTAGTCTTTATTCGTATGGCACACAATGCATCTAGAATGTACTATGCTTCATCATACAAAGATGGTGAAAAGATTACACCTACATGTTGGTCAAGTGATTCAAGAACACCTGATGCAGACGTAGCTAATCCTCCAGCAGCTTCATGTGATCAATGCCCGTATAGTGTTAAAAACTCTGTAGCAGGTAATGGTTCGGCATGTCGTTTATCTTGGAGAACAGCAGTGGTCGTTCCTGGTGACCCAAGTAATGACATCTATCAACTTGTATTACCTTCAACATCATGCTGGCAAAAAGAAGACAATGGCAAGTGGGGTTTCAGACCATACGTACAGATGTTAGCTAACAATAATGTAAGTGCAAGTAAAGTGATTACTAAGATGCAGTTTGATACTAAATCACCTACACCTAAATTATTATTCTCGCCTGTTGGTGTATTAACACCTGAACAAATTGCTGATGTAGAGCAACAAGCTAAGTCAGCTACGGCAGATGGGTATATTAAGTTAACTGTGTATAAACCTAAAGATGAAGGTGAAGCACCTGCACCACAGGCCGCAGCACCAGCACAACAAGCAACACCGCCTGCACCTGCAGATCCTTCAACCTTACCACAATCAGACGTGGCAGCAGTTCAACCTACATTAAGAGTAGAACCTGCACCCGTAGCTAAGCCTACTGATGTTGGCTCGATTGTGAAAAAGTGGTCAGTTAAGACTTAAGGAGTATCATGGCTAAGCATTATAGTGAGAAGTACTTACTTAAATTAAATAGTCTTAATCCAAAGCGACTGGGGGTGCAGTTTGGTAAGGTGTGTGTAAAAGCTAACTTGCCACCTAGTATGGTCGCCGATAGTATTAGTGTTACTCGTCAATCCATACATAATTGGTTTAGGGGTGGGCCTATACGATCAACGCACATAGATAAGATTGAGAAGTTTATCGATTTAATAAATCAATATTTAGATGCAGGAGAATTGCCCGTGTCAAGCACTATTGATGCAAAAAAATTTATTGATACTAAAGTGATCGACAAACTATAAAAAAGTAGTACAATATAATCTTCCCATGTGAGCGATAAAAAAACACATAGTTTTATGTGGTGGGGAACTGTTGACTAAAAATTTAGGAAACTGCAAATGATGAAAGAATTTTACAAGAAAGCATTACCATCTACAGGCGTGTATTGTGTAGCTACGATTGATCCGATAGCTAAGTTAACAAAGCACAAGTTTGTAGAGAACATAGATGACCTCGCTGAGTTCATTGAGTCAAAGAAGAATACACCTACTAACATTTTTGTTGCACTGAGTTCATTCGGTGGATATAGTCGCAAAGCAGATGAAGCTAAGTTTGTTAAGTCATTCTTTGTTGACCTTGATGTAGGAGAAGGCAAAGGTTACGCATCTAAACAAGACGCCATCAAAGCGCTTGACCAATTCATACTAGAAAATAATTTACCTCCGCCTGTTAAGATTGACTCGGGAACAGGAATTCATTCTTATTGGCTTTTTGATCGTGACATTCCTGCAACCGAGTGGAAACCTTACGCAGAAAAGTTTAAAGACTTTTGTTTGAATCATGGCCTAAACATAGACCCAGTAGTCACAGCAGACTTAGCACGCATCTTACGTTGCCCTGATACATTCAATCAAAAGACAATGCCACCTACACCTACTAAACTTATTGGTACTGAATTACCTATCTATGTTTTTGATGAGTTTAAAGAGTTCTTAGGTACATTAGAACCTAGTCTTGCTGATATATTACAAGCGGCACCTAAAGGTCTTAGTGAAGATCAACGTAAAGCATTAAAGCTAGATAACTTTGATTCTAACTTTGAGAAGATTGTACAAACAAAAGGGTGTGCTCAAATTAATTTCATTATGAACAATGTGAAGTCTTTACCAGAACCACTATGGTATTCTGGATTATCTATCGCTCAACACTGTGAAGATAAAGATACAGCGATTCATCTAATATCCAAGGACTATCCTAACTATGACGAGAAAGAGACGATCAGAAAGGCACAAGCAACACAAGGCATGCCTCATTCCTGTGAGACTTTTAACAATGTCAATCCCGGTGTATGTAATGGTTGCCCTAGTCGCGGCAAAATTACTAACCCTCTTGCGCTTGGAAAAATATTCAAGATAGCCGTTGAAGAACCTGTCAAACCATTAGATCAATCTATGTCAGTTAAAACGATTGAGCATATTAAAGAACATGCAGAAGTAATTACACGGGGTTTATCATCGTTGCCCGAGGCTCTCTATCCATTCGTATATGGCAAACAAGGCGGTATCTATTGTATGCCTGCGCCAAAGTATGATGAAGATGGTGTGCCTATTCCTGGTGATCCAATATTAGTAACATTGTATGACCTCTTTCCATTGAAGCGTATATATAGTCCCGCAGATGGAGAGTGCTTATTGATGAAAGCGATATTGCCAAATGACCCTGAACGAGAGTTTCTACTCCCTATGAGCAAGGTATTTGCAGTAGAGGATCTCAAAAGAATTATCTCGGCTCAAGGTGTTTTATTTAATACAGATGCCAAAGGAGGCCAATATCTTATGAATTATATAGTCAAATGGGGACATTACCTCACTAACAAAAATGCCGCAGAAATTATGCGTATGCAAATGGGTTGGACGCTTAATCAAGAGTCCTTCGTAGTAGGAGAGTCAGAGTTATTACGAGATGGTAAAGCAGTGACATCACCTACCTCTCCACTATGTAAGAGTATAGCTAAACACTTAATGCCGTCAGGCTCATATGAAACATGGAAAGAGGCGGCTAATAAACTCACTAAACCTAGTTTAGAACTACATGCCTTTACTTTGTTAACTGGGTTTGGTTCGGTATTAATGAATAAAACTTCAACCTCAGGAGTTACAATATCTCTTACAGGTGAATCAGGTGCAGCTAAGACAGGTGCACTATATAGTTGCTTATCTGTATGGGGTAATCCAAAAGATCTATCTGTTTTAGAAGCTACATCAAATGGTATGACAGGCCGTTATCTTGGTCTACATAATATCCCATTTGGTTTAGATGAGGTAGGTAACATCATTCCTAAAGACTTATCTCAGTTGATCCACAAGATTTCACAAGGTAAATCTAAAATCCGTATGCAAGCATCAGTCAATGCAGAACGAGATCATGAGATGTCAGCATCATTAATTGCAATATTTACTTCTAACCAAAGTATGTATGACAAACTAAGTATTTTGAAGAAAGACCCTAATGGTGAAGTTGCTAGGTTGATTGAGTTCTCAGTCCGTAAACCACAAGCATTTATTGATGAGCCTACATTGGGTAAAGAGATATTTGATAAGTTTAGATTTAATTATGGTTGGGCAGGTCGTGATTTTATCTTTGCTTTATATAAATATAGTGAAGAACAAATCCAAAAGATGATGGATAACTGGATTAATAAGTTTAGAAAAGACTTTGGTGAAGATACGGCTTATCGATTTTATGAAAACTTAATTGCATCTACTATGACAGGCGCACAAATCGCTATTGAAGCAGGCATTGTTAACTATGATCTTAACAAAATCTATAGCAAAATTGTCGGCGAAATGGTAGCTATACGTGATAACGTCGTTAAAGTTAATGTGATTGATTATGAAGCTTTAATTGGTGAATTTATCAATACACATCAAACAGGCATACTTGCATTCAAAGATAATAAGATTAGTATGGAGCCTCGTTCACCATTAGTTATTCGTGCTGAACTTGATACTCATATGATATTTATATCGAAGCCTGAGTTTAGAAAACACTTAGCTGAAAACCAAGTCAGTACGCGTGAGTTCTTATATCAAATGAAACAGGCAGGAGTTGATGTCAAAGAATCTCGTAAACGTATGGGTACAGGTTGGAAAGATGCGACAGGTACAATCAACATCGAGACTTATGTGATCGATACAACCAAGTTATCAGGCAAAGCTCTAGGAGGTTCAACTGAGCTTATCTAACGAAATAGAATGGGTGTTTCCATTTGAGGGTATGGGTATTGGAGATAGTTTTTTTATTCCTACGCTTAAACCCTCGCCGCTCATTTACGCAATAGAATCAGGGGCAAAACGAGCAGGCGTTAGAATCAAAGCATTTACTACAATGAAAGATGGTTGTATGGGTGTGAGATGCTGGCGACTTGCTTAGTCTTGCTTATTGATTTCTACTGCGCGTCTATTTAAACTCTTAATATTATCAAGCATATTATTTTCAGACTGAGTTAACTTATCAAGTGCTTCTCGTTTTTCTTCAGGCGATCTATTACTTATCATAATCATACGTTTGTAATCTCTAATTTTTGTAAGTTGATTATGTAAGTTATTGACTGGTTTCTCAATAGCCATGTAACCTCTATTTTTAGCTACATAGTCTCTATACTCATCTACTTTACCTTCTTGTAATAGTGCATTTGCAGATGTTTTAGCTGTGACTACCTTATCATATAAGTCATAGAAATCCCCACGATTACCTGTGGCTCTTTGGTTTTCTAACATAGAACCTACAAAGATAATATCGTTTGCAGTGGGTGCAGGTCTATCGCCCGAGAAGTAATTAGTTACTTGGCCTAGTGTTTGGCCTAGATAACCGAAGTAACCTTTTAATAGTTTGTCAATCTTAATTGGAGAATAGTTAAGCTGTGCTCCTACAATTTTAGCTATCTCAGAAGTCTTTTCTGTATATTGTAGATAGGGTTCTTTTCTTTGTTGACCTGCACTGACTACAGGAAGCCCTGAGAATATATCAAAGTTAGTATAATTTTCAACTAGAGGCCTAACAGCAGAAGGTACTGGTGCAAAACCAGCTACAAGTTCCCAAGTCTTACGCAGTGCTGCAGCAGCTACATCCATATCTTCTATGTCAGCCTTAGGTGCATTTAATACCCAAGCTCTTGTGCCTCGTTCAGCTGCAACTTTTAAAGGTCGTAACTCTTGTGGTACAGGCATACGTAGTCCACCAATGAAGAAGTTATTATCTTGTTGTTCTTCACTTTGATTCTCATAGTCATCGTCTCCACTCATAAACGCTGCATACATCGCTGTAAACATAAGGTATTTAGATAAACGGAATGCCAATAATTTTTTACCTTCAGCTTTAGATATGCCACTTATACGACCTCGAGCCGCAGCAATGTCTCTTGCCATACCTTGAATAGGAGGATTAACGAAAGGCATCATACGACGTAGATAAGCTAGTGATCTAGACATACCTATCTGTTGATAAGGCATAAATTGGTGTGATCTTACAGCCGCTAAATCTTCTGCAGTTTCTCTATCATATCCTTCTGCCTCTAATTCTTTTATTGCATTCTCATAGATAGCTTCTCTAGCACCAAGATCAGAACCTTGTGCCATACGTTCAAAGAAGAATAAAGACTTCTGCCATAACTTCTTATCTTTACCTTTGTATAGATTGATGATGTCGTTACTATCTAAAACATCTTTTTGCCCCACAATACCATAACGATTTAACATAGCTGCATTTGGTGTGCGGTCAGCTTTAAATTGATTATTAACAATAGATTTCCAAGTCTTAACAATATTATTTAAGAATCCTGCTTTATTACCTGATGTAAATGTTGCACGAATAGGATCTTCCCATGCCTGGTTCCACACAAATTGAGGCATCATTGTAATACCATGACGTAGCCCTGCTACTGGGTACTTCATAATATCCCAAATAGCACCTGTAATAATTGGTGAAGATGAAAACGCGGCCATATCATTTGGATCTAATACTCTAAAATCTTTAGGTAGTCCATCAACATGCACTGTAATGTGGTGATATGCTTTCTTTTCTACGTCAGTCATAGGCCTGTCATACCATTGACCAACACCTAGTTGTTGCATCATATTAGCAGTTTCTTTAGCTGCATTATTCTTAATACCACGTTGCATCATCCATGACATATTAGCGATGTAGTTATCGATTGGGTCAGCAGCTGCTCGTTTAGAACCCACAAGTCTATACTCTTTACCTGCGCCTAATAAGCCTTTACCTCTCATATTAGGTCTATCAAATGTTTCAATCTCTTCTTCAGGCACACGATATAAAGCAACATACTCAGCTCTCTTTAAGAATCTATCAGCTTTCTCTCTAGTATATAATTCTGTATCAACCATAAAATCTAATAAGTCTTTACGCTGTACATTACGCATATCTTGTAGTCGTTTTAATTCAGTACCATATTTTTTATAAGCTTCTTCCGCAGTCTTCTTATCTGAGTCTGTCCATTCATCAATATTAATCTTCTCATCATCCGATACTGTTTTATTATACTCGGCTAATTCTGCATAACGAGGACCATAGTATCCAGCTACTAACATATCATATGCACGTTCTTTAGACCCTAATTCTTGAGTAGCTTTGTCAACTAATTCATTCCATGTCTTAGATATATCTAGCATCTTAACTTTATCAGTACCAGAACTTTCACCAGCTAAAATTAATCCACTCTTACGACGAATCAATCGACCGAAATATAAACCTGCTTGTGCTAAAGACATTGAGTTATAAGCTTGCAGGTTAATTAAATCACCTCTAATCTTACCTTCTCTATATGCGTCAGCTGCAGGAAGATCAGCATCTAATGCTTTACGTTCAACACTATAACGACCACCTACAATCTTATTACCAAGCTGATCCATCCATGTACGCCATTGATTAGTGTCATCATTAAATACATTTTTAAACTTCTGAATAATACCTTCTTCCGTATCTTCAATATATTTAAGTGGAGTGCCATCTGGTCGTGTTATGCCTTCTGGTGCAACTCTAGCTTGTACTATTTCTTTGCCTGTAGTTACAGCGCCTGGGCCTTTCATAAGTTCTGGACTTAATAGTAATATTTCACTCAACATACTATGTGCATATTCAGGAATACCAAACATAGACTTAATTAAATTTACAAAGTCAGACCATAAGGTTGCGATCTTACCTTGAGCTGGTTTAAGATCTAATACGCCTGCTCTATTTTGTAAGAAGTTTTTTAATCTATCATCTGTGTAAGCTTCCATGAAGAATTCTTTAACATTTTTTTGACCATAGAAACCTTCTTGTTTCTTTAAAGACTCAGCCATAAATGCATCAAATAACTTAACCATCTTTTTACCTAATGGTGTTATAGGAGTATGTACATTATTTACAATCTTTACATGCTTATCAAACTCAGCATCAGTTGCAGCGTGAGCAATTTCATGTAGGGTAACATGTGCTAAATCAGTTACTCTAGGATCTACAAATATAGTATTAGTATTAGGATCAAAGTATCCAGACGCGCCTTGTAATTCAGGATTAGTAGAAGTATTTTCTGTAATGACTTTAACAGTATCTAGATTAGGCACTCTCTCTAACATGTTAATAATTGCTTTGTCAGATCTATTATTTGCAATCTTCATTACAGCTTTAAATAATTCTTTACCGTTAGTAACCTTATCAAATATAGGATTGCGTTTACCTAATTGTTGAGTAGGCCCTTCGAGAATACCTTTTTCTTCTGCAGCTGCTTCTGCTAATCGTTTGTTAGCTTCTTCTTCGGCTCTTAATCTTCTTCCTTCATCGGACATATCTAGGGCACGACTTTTTTGTCTAAAAGCTTCTAATTCCTCTGGAGTTGCTCTAGCTAAAAATTCACTAATTGTTTCTCTTGATCGAGCTCTAGCTTCTCCTATAGTAGTTCCTTCTGGATATGCTTCACCTATACGTAATGGGGTTTCTTCTGTAGGAGCAACCTCGTCCATAAGTTGTTTTTGTTGTTCACGAGCTAGGTATGCTTCTAATTCAGTATTAGCTTGCTGATCAAGGGGTATGGCTTTTTTGCCTTGTATCTCAGCTTGAATTAGATCGCGTAGATCTTGTGCACCACCATCAACTTGATTTAATACATCAGCAGGTAAGTATCCTTGCTCAACAGCAATTTGTACTGCATCATCAATGCCTCTACCATTTTTAGTAAATAGGCCTACAGTTGCACCTGATTTATTAATACTTGTCTCGCCTGTTAAATCTTCTAGATGCTCAATATTAATACCGCCTGTTTGTTTTAATGCGGCTTGAATGCCCTTAGCTGGAGCTAATTTCTTTTCAGGTTTTAATACTTCTGTAGTTTCGGGTGCTAATGGAGCTGAGCGTGGTCCCTCTCGTCCTGCAAGTTGTTGAACATTATCTGTAGCACTTCCCAATCCAGCTTCGTCAACTCCTTCAACTCCTCCGGCAATTTCTCCTGCCATGGGTTGTGCAGATACTTGAACGCTTTCTCTAGATCCTTCGACGACAGCTGCTTCATTTTGTAATTCCTTGGGTTTAGGTATTGTTTCTAAATAATTAGTAATGTTTTCAGATTGTTTTGAAAACTGAGTTTTATTTTTTTGAAACTTTTCAAATGTGTTTCTAATTTTAATATTATCTTCAAGCACTAATGGATTTAATCCAATAAGTTCATCATAGAGTTTAACTCTATTATCTTTAGGTCCTACTTTAGCTGTCGAACCAATAGCTAAATTTTTAAATGTTTGATCTGATATAACATCAGTAGGTTTAGTTTCATATTTTTGTGCAAGAGATACAATATTTGTTGGTACATTAGTTAGTTCTACAATAGCAGCTTTTTGTGCGTCTAAATCTTTTTGTTCTACCGCTTTATTAAATGATGCTTCCATGTTAGCAATAGACTTAGCTATCTTAGATTTTTCTGGAGCTTTATTACCTAGTTCATTGAGTGAGTCCTTAGCTAACTGTGCTGCTTCTTCCGCAGCTTTTTTAGTTTCAGCTTCGTTTTGAGCATCAATTACTATTTGATTAATGCGATCACGTTCTGTTTGTATTCTATTAAGTTCACGTTGTTGACGTTGTTCTTGACCTTTAATAATGTCGCGTTGTTCACCGCGTTGGTATACACGGCCAACACCACCAAGAGGGCCCATGAGAGATGTTTGATATGCTATATCGCCGTATTCTTTTAATGCATCTTCACCTGTAAGAGGTAACCCTGCATAAAATCTTTCAATAGCTTGTTGTGCAA
>Ga0194115_10006076_pt1 | contig 12341 bp, 10 predicted proteins | sample TA2MahsurfametaG_3_FD_148656 | JGI IMG/M metagenome (GOLD analysis project Ga0194115, IMG submission 148656) | Freshwater microbial communities from Lake Tanganyika, Tanzania - TA2015002 Mahale S4 surface | ecosystem: Environmental > Aquatic > Freshwater > Lake | place: Tanzania: Lake... | reverse complement strand
AAATAATATCAAATGAAAGAGTAATTTATTGTACATGCATAGAATATCCTTGGGTTGATATTGTAAAAAAATTAAAAATTGAGAAGAATTTAATCCCATGCTATTTTTTAGCATGGCCCGATACGACTAAACACAATTTTAGTGAAAAAATTAAAAAAATTAATGACAGTTGCTTTTACCAATCAATATATGACGCAATTAAAGGGTTAGGTTATCAGCAGACGCCAAAACATAATGTTTTTGATTATAATTTAATGCTGAAGGTCGCGCCTTATGAACTAATTGCTTTAAAAATGATGGATCGATTCGATCCTTTTTTATCGAATTTTACCTTTACTTTGCGACAAGAGTTTTTTAGGGAATTATTGATTAATTGGCTGAATATAATCGATGAAAATAAAATTACACTTGTTATAATTGCTTCATTTCCCCACCGGGTTTATGATTATGTTTTATATGTTGCTTGTAAGTTAAAGAATATCAAAGTGGTTACATTCAAAAATGCTCCTTTTGGCAGCTGTTTTTATTTAATTGATGATATAGATGTGGCTCCAGATTGGTTGTATGATTTTCAAGGTTCTAATTCTATTCATTTATCAAAAAATATATTAGATAAAATCAATTTAGTTAGATTTCAAAATTTACAATCTGTAAAACATTTGACTTTACCTAGTGTTTCGGGTCCAATTAAAAAGGGGTTTAATTCTTTAAGTAAATTGCGAATTAATTTATTGAGAGTTTATTTGGTAAAGTTAATTAATTTTCTACGCTATAAATTCAATGCATATTTTATTAACGAATTTTCATTTCAGGTAAATCGGCATATTCTTCCAAAGTCTTCAAAGTTTAAAAGATTATATGTTAAATTATATTTAATTAGAAGAAGAATTTATCTACATAGATTAAAGAAAATTTATCTAAGAAAAATTGAACCAATTAATTCCTATTCAAAAATTGTCACTTTCTTTTTGCATTATCAGCCTGAAGAAACCACTTCACCTCTTGCAAATATTTATGTTGATCAATTGTTGGTTATAAAAATGTTGGATAAAGTTTTACCCAATGATGTAGTTATTGTTGTGAAAGAGCATTCAGCTCAATTTTATTACAAATTAGAAAGTCCAGAAACTGGACGCTTATATTCGTTTTACAATAGTGTAATAGAAATTTCTAAGCGAATAAAATTTGTTGATTTAAATTCTAATACAATTGAATTAATTGATAAATCATTATTTATTGTTACTTTGACTGGGACAGTTGGTTGGGAAGCTGCTATAAGAGGTAAACTTGTTTGTATTTTTGGTACTCCATGGTATCTTGGATTGCCAAATACATTTAGGATTAGGACAGTTGAGGATTTGAAAATATTTTATTTTGATTTATTTTTAGAAAAACGATATTCTGTTGATTCTTTTCCTGATATTTTGAAATATCATACAAATCTGCAGAACAATCTAAAATATGGAATTGTGTGTAATGGTTATAAAAATCTTACAGACATTACTCCTGATGAATCAGTTGAAAATATTTATCAGGAATTAATAAGTTTCCTAAATAAGCATAAAAAAAATTAGTTTATTTGTTTAATCTTATCGGATATAAAATGATTCCTATTCAATTGATAAAATTTCCTAAAATTCCTGATGCTAGAGGAAATTTAACTTTCTTAGAAATCGGAGATTTTTTACCCTTTACCATAAAACGTGTATTTTATTCCTATGATGTCCCAAATGGGGCAATTAAAGGAGGACATGCATACCGTCAGCAGGCTGAAATTATAATTCCATTATCAGGAAGTTTTGACATAGTTTACATGAGCAGTGATGGTATGAAGGGAAAGTTTTCTCTTATGAATCCCAATTATGGCTTATATATCCCTGAATTAACGTGGAGACATATTGAAAATTTTTCGACAAATGCGGTATCTCTTCATATTTCTAACTCACACTTTGATTTAAGTGATTATATAACAGACTTTAATGAGTTTAAATCATTAATTCAGAAATAAAATATAATGAAGAGTATTTACGAATGTACTATTATAGAATTCAATAAAAAAAAATCCGTAGCAGGTAATCTCATTGCGGTTGAAAATTTAATAGATCTTCCATTTGAAACAAAACGTATTTACTATTTATACGATATCCCTTCTGGAGCCTCACGAGGTGGACATGCTCACAAACAATTACATCAGCTAATTATAGCAGCCTCTGGTAGTTTTGATGTCATAATTTCGGACGGTAGAATTAGAAGAACATTCACAATGAGTCGACCAGATTATGGTTTGTATTTACCACCTGGTTTTTGGCGGGAAATTCAAAATATATCATCAGGTGCGATTTGCTTAGTATTGGCTTCAGAAGTTTATGATGAAGCTGACTACATTCGATCATTAGAAGAATTTTTAATCTACAAAAAAATATGAATGTTTTCATTACCTCTGTAGGCTCAAATACCTCAATAGCAGTAGTTAAAGCACTAAAAAAACAATCTGATGTAAAGGTTAAAATATTTGGAGGCGATCTTAACGAAAGAAAATTTTGTGCGGGAGCTGCACATGTTGATTATTTTTTACAAACCCCGAGTGTTTTTTGCAAAGAGCAGTATGAAGAGGTTCTTATACATATTGTAGAAGAATATTCGATTCAATGTGTAATTGCGATTCATGATTATGAGATCGCATTAATTTCTGAGATAAAAGTTAAATATCCTAAACTTACTTTTTGGGCGCTTAATGACTTAGATGTAATTGAATCTTGCAACAATAAACTCAAAGCAAATACTATAGTAAACTCATTAGGTATAAAAGTTCCATATTTTAGTGCTTTATCAGATTTTAATATTAATAATATTTATGATAAGCCAATGATAGTTAAACCCATCAATGGTGTAAGTAGTGGCGGTATTTATCCAGTACTGAATATAAATGATTTAAATTATTTAAAAACGCGAGTTGATGTAAGTAATTATATGATTCAAGAGTTGGTTGAGGGAACTGAATTTACAATTGACTGTTACAGCAAGTATAATTCTCAATTTTACGGAGGTGTAGTGCGCGAACGCATTGAAACAAAATCTGGAATTTCAGTAAAAGGTAAGATAATAGAAAATGAAGAACTCATAGATGCTTCTTCTAAAATACTAAATGCTATTGAATATAAGGGAGCAAGTAATATTCAGTTTATTTGTAATGAAACCGGCAACTATTTCATAGAACTAAATCCAAGATTTTCAGGAGCAGGAATTCTAAGTTACATTGGAGGTCTTAATTCTCCATTATATACAATTCTGGAAGCTGCTGGATTGCTACTCCCCTTATTTGAACAAAAAAAAATTAATATAGGATTAACCATGACCAGATTTTGGGACGAAATATTCTATGATGCCAAAGGCAATATTATTTGATCTTGACGATACTTTAATTGATACTAAATTTAGGCACTATCAAGTTATTCGTTCATTTCTTGAAAGTTCTGATTCTAAAGTTTTACCAAGTTATAATCAGTATTGTAAACTTAGAAAAAGTGCAGAAAAGAATGAAACAATTGTAAGTTATTTTTCGAATGCTACTCCAGATTTGTACTATCAATATTGGTATAAGCACATTGAGTCAGATAATTATTTACAATTTGATAAGCAAATTGTTGATGAAATTGCCCTAAAAAACTTAAAAGAAAAAGAGAACTATATTTTTATATTGATATCGTTGCGAACCAATCAAATGAACGCAAACTCTCAATTTAAAAACTTCCCATTTTCAAAATTATTTGATCATATTTACTTTTTAGCGCATAATAAAGTTGCTAATCCTAAAACTGCTGTTATATCTGAACTAAAAAAAAGATATTCCATTCTAACCTTTATTGGTGATTCTCCATCAGACTTCGAGAGTTCCCAAGAGTCAGAGGTTGATTTTATCGGTGTCGAGACAGGTTGGTATTTACCTGGATCATACAAGTCATATTCCTCTATTAATGAAGTAATTTCTAATTTATGAATGTTCCGTTTTTGAATTTACAACCTGTAAATGATTTACTTGCTGATGAGATGCTGAGAGCTTTTCAAAAGGTCTATAGAAAAAGTGTTTTCATTCTTGGTGATGAAATTGTGGATTTCGAAAGAAGTTTTGCGAATTTTTGTAGGGTAAATCATGCTATTGCAGTCAGCAATGGACTTGATGCTCTTTGTCTATCGTTAAAAGCATTAGGTGTCAAAGCTGGGGATGAAGTGATTGTGCCCTCAAATACATTTATAGCTACTGTACTAGCAGTTCAATTTGTAGGAGCTACCCCCGTATTTGTAGAACCAGATATTAATACTTGCAATATTGATGTTAAAAGAATAGAGGAGAAAATTACGAATCGAACGAAAATAATTATACCTGTCCATCTTTATGGTCAGGCTTGTAATATGAATGAAATCTTAGCCATTGCAAAGCGTAACGGTCTCTTTGTTATTGAAGATAATGCACAGGCGCAAGGAGCAAGCTATCAAGGTATTTTAACAGGCGCATGGGGCGATATCAATGCCACCAGTTTTTACCCGGGTAAGAATCTTGGAGCTCTTGGAGATGCGGGTGCAATTACTACAAATAATTCAAAATTATTTGAGGTATTAAAAAAATTGCGTAACTATGGATCGAGCGTTAAATATATACATGATTTAATAGGTTATAATATGCGAATGGATGAAATGCAGGCTGCATTTTTGAACGTAAAACTTCCATATATTAATAAGTGGAATCAACAAAGGACACAAATTGCGAATACATACCTTTCTGAACTAGCAGATTTAAATCAAGTTACTCTTCCTGTAACGGCACTGAATGCGACGCATGTTTATCATTTATTTGTGGTTAGATGTTCGAAGCGCGATGAACTACAAAGATATCTTGCTAACAAGGGTATAAATACTCTCATTCATTACCCAATACCGCCTCATCTTCAGCATTCATTTAAATTCTTAGGTTTTGGTGCAGGAGATTTCCCTATTGCAGAGGAACTGGCTTCAACTTCATTGAGTCTTCCTATATGGCCTATGTTGCCTGAAGAGTCAATCACTTATGTTATTGAGAACATTAAAGCATTTTTCAATGGTAGGTCCTAAGGTATCAATTTGTATTGTTTGTTATAACCAAAAATGCTTTTTAGAAGAATGTATTATTTCTATTGTTGAACAAGACTTTAAAAATACAGAAATCATTATTTGTGATGATGCTTCAATTGACGGAAGTCAAGAAGTCCTTCTGGCTTTGAAAAATCGTTTTCCGCAGCTGATTCTTCATTTGAATGAAACCAATATGGGTATTACTGAAAATTCAAATATTGGTTTCAGACTATGTACAGGCGACTATCTTTGTTATATTGGAGGTGATGATGTAATGCTACCTAATAAAATATCTACTCAGGTTGCATTTATGGAATCAAACAAAGATTATAATATTTGTTACCATGATATAGAGCTTTTTGAAGCTTTAACCGGTAAAACTATTAATTTATTTTCAAATCTTCAAAAGGTTAGGATAGGTGATGCAAGTATCCAAATCAAATATGGAATCTTTAACGGAGCGATTTCCAATATGGTAAGGAAATCGGCATGTCCGCCAGAAGGGTTTAATTTGAGGGTGCCAATCGCTTCGGATTGGCTTTTTTTCTGTGAGTGTTTACTGCCGACTGGTAAATTAGGATACATAGATAAGGTTTTAGTTAAACAGCGTATAGGTTCTAATAATGTTACATCTCTGTCGGCCACAAATTTATTTAGAAGAAAAATTGCTTTGGAGGATCATTTAGTAAGTTGTTCGATTTTATTGTTCCATTATCCTGCCTTTGCAAGTGAGATCAAATTTAGAATGGCATCTTTGTTACGTGAATATAGGGGACTAGAGAAGAAACGCTTAAATAAATACCTTCTGGCCTCACTTACTTTTAAATTTACATTTAAGTCTTTCGCTGGTTTTATTTTTAGTCTGCTTAATTCCAAATCTCCTACTGATGCCAGATAATTCAATAAATTTTCTTTCATTGAAAAAAAATATTCCTCTTCTTTTTTCTTTTAGCCCCATACTTAGTTATTCCTGTGATTGGAAACACCGGTATATTGTCATTAATATTTTTCTTAGAATTAAATTTTCGTGAATTTTACTCACTTTTAATTAAAAAGGTGTTTATTTTGCTGTGTTCGAGTGCCTTTTTTTTATCTACTTATGCATTTCTTCTTGCATTATTATTAAATGGAGATTCGCCATTTAATCTATTTAAAATATTAACCTCTTTAGTTTGCTATATTTGTGTTGGAGGTGTCTTATATCTATTATGTAATAGAGTTTCAACAAGAGAGAAAAGCTGTAATGAATTTATTATTTGGTTTTTTAAAATGACCTTATTTATTGTGGTATTGAATTCATTAATTATTATTTATTTATCAATTAAATACTGCAATAAAAATCACGTTAAAAAGTTATTTGCAGTCTGTATCTAATATAGATTATGAATCTCATGAGTGGAGGGCAAGAGGACTTGCATCTGCAGGTGGTGCATCTCTTTCTATATTTCATTCAATAGGCATAATACTAGCTTTTTCTATGGCAATAAACAAAAGGATAAGTTACTTGATAATGATACTATCAGTATTACTAATATTTATTAGCTTGATATTTATTGGAAGATCTGGGTTGATTTTCACTTTAATTGGGGTTTTCGTTTCAATAGTTGTTAATATAAAAAAAATGTCAATAGTTAAACTTGTAACTATTCCAATAATAATATTAATTATATCTTTTTTTACTTTTCATTTTGCAAGAAAATGTATCAGCTTCTGTATTATAGTATAACCTTTTTAGTACTTTTTACTACAATGAGTTGAAGAATGATGAAGGGTTGCTATATTTTTTTAGTAAGCATTTTGAAATTCCAAATAATCCTTTTATACTTTTGTTTGGTCTTGGATCATTCGAATCCGTAATCAATCTGGGTCTTTATTCTGATTCTGGCTATATGAGAATATTTTATTATTTTGGTTTCCCCGTGGGTTTACTTTTTTTTGTATGTATTTTATTTATTTTAAAAATACGAACAAAATACATTAATATTTCTCCAATTTACTTGCCAGTACTGGTAGTTTTATTTGCTGCAAATATTAAGGAACCTGTTCTATACGCGGGATATTCAGCACGCATAGTTTTTATTATATCAGGTTTTTTGCTTTCGGAAAAATTATTTTCAAAAAGTGTAATAGGAATTATTTCGGCAGGCAAATATAGATAATATGGTTATGCATGTGATTACATCATTACATGTTGGTGGTGCTGAAATGATGTTGAAAAAACTTGTAACTACTAGAAAAGATCGAGGGATAGAGGATATTGTTGTATGCTTAACAGATAAAGGGAATATTGGGGATGATCTCGAAGAGAAAGGAACTCTTGTTTACTATTTGAGAATAGAAAGTATTACTTCATTAATAAAAGGTTTCATAAGATTATTTTCTTTAATCAAAAAGCATAACCCAGCTGTAGTGCAAACTTGGTTGTATCACTCTGATTTTATTGGTGGGTTAGCTGCAAAGCTTTTAGGGAAGAAAGTTATCTGGAATATCCGGCAAACTAAGTTTAGTTCAACAAGCAAAAGTTTTCTTACAATTGTAATTATGCGTATTTGTGCGCTTTTATCATATGTTATACCAAATGCAATCATTTGTGCTGCAGAGGCATCTAGATTATCTCATATAAGATTTGGGTATCAAAAAAGAAAATTTGTTGTAATACCGAACGGATTTGTTAAAAGTGATTTAAAAGTTACAGCTGAACAAATTCAGGAAATGAAGCAGGACTATAGAATCACGAAGAATCAAATTGTAATTGGTACGGTTGGTCGTTTTCATATTGATAAAGATTATAATAATCTCATTAAGGCGTCTGCACTTTTAGTAAAGAAATATAATCATCTTTTATTTCTAATGGTTGGTAATAATCTTGACAATCGTAACCAAGATCTTGTTAAAATGTTAAAAATGCGTGGACTATATGATAATTATCGCTTAATTGGAAAAGTAAATAACACTGTTCAATTTTATTCATTGATGGATATTTTTTGCCTCCCTTCTGCAGTTGAGGGTTTCCCAAATGTATTAGGAGAAGCTATGTTAATGGGAATTCCTTGTGTAGCTACTAATGTAGGAGATGTGACAAACATCATAGATAAATGTGGAATTATTGTAGAATCAGGTAATTCTGAACAATTGGCTGATGCAATGGAAATGCTGATAGTTCAAGCTACTGAATACAGGAGTGATCTTGGTCAAATGGGTAAAAAAAGGATTGAAACTTTATTCATGTTACCAGAAGTTGTAAATCGCTACTCAAATCTTTATAAAAAATATAGTTAATAAAAGAATATGTGTGGAATAGTAGGGTTTTTAGCCGAAAAAAAATTACTGAACTTCAGACAAGTGCTTGATGATATGGGGAGTAGTATAGCTCATAGGGGACCTGATAGTGATGGTATATGGTTCGATGAAAGCTGTGGTATTGGATTTGCCCATCGTCGTTTATCAATTATTGACATTTCACCTTCCGGCCACCAGCCTATGTTCTCTAAAAGCGAAAGATATGTCTTGATCTACAATGGTGAAATTTATAATCACATTGAAATACGGAAAAGTATAGAAAATAAAGTAGGTACTTTTAAATGGCGTGGACACTCTGATACTGAGACATTGTTGGGCTCTATAGAAGCCTTTGGTATAGAACAAACTGTTCGCTCTTTAGTAGGCATGTTTGCTATAGCAATTTGGGATCTCCAAGAAAAAAAGTTGACCCTTGTACGAGATAGAGTTGGCGAAAAACCACTTTATTACGGTTGGCAGAATGGTGTTTTTTTATTTGGATCCGAATTGAGAGCTATTACTAAATATCCTGGTTTTGAAAAAAAAATAGATCAAAATGCTTTAAAGAGTTTTTTTAAATATAATTATGTCCCCGCACCATTTTCAATTTATCAGGGTATCAAAAAAATGATTCCAGGAACAATCCTTACGCTTTCTTCGGATGAAATGCAAATATCGGAAAATAAATATTGGGACTTTAGAAGTTTAATAACTGCTAAAGGAAGACATAGCTTTATAGATTTTGGTACTGCTATAGACGAACTTGAAAAGCTTATAATTAGATCTGTGAGAAGTCAAATGATGTCTGATGTTCCATTGGGTGCTTTTTTATCCGGAGGAGTTGATTCTAGCACTGTCGTTGGTGTCATGCAGTCATTGTCGAATCAACCTGTTAAGACATTTACAATTGGATTTGAGGAGACAAACTTCAATGAAGCTCCATACGCAAAAGAAATTGCAAGCTACCTTAAAACCGATCACACAGAATTATATGTAAGTCCAGAGACCGCACAATCCGTTATTCCGTTAATACCTTTAATTTATGATGAACCTTTTTCTGATTCTTCTCAAATCCCAACATACCTGGTAGCTAAACTTGCAAAGCAAAAAGTAACAGTCTCATTATCTGGAGATGCAGGAGATGAGTTGTTTGCAGGATACAATCGATATTTATTTGCACAACAGAGTTGGAATAAAATAAGTCAACTTTCTGCAACAATGAGAAATGTTGTCGGAGGATTAATGCAATACCAAGCTCCAGCTACATGGGACACTCTTTTTTCTTTGTTTGCTTTTTTAGTACCATCAAGATATCGCCATAAAAATATTGGGGATAAAATCCATAAACTATCTTATTTGTTGAGGTCAGATTCTTCTAACGAACTATATGATAGACTAATTACTCATTGGTCAGATGATGATGATTTGGTACTTGATCAAAAGGCAATATCATTAAAATATGATTTGTCAATGTTTGGGAATTTAGATTTTATAGAATCCATGATGGCCGTTGATACAATGAGTTATTTACCGGATGATATTTTAGTAAAGGTTGATAGGGCAGCGATGGCAAACTCATTGGAAACAAGGGTGCCATTTTTAGACCATCGGATTATTGAATTTGCATGGTCTCTTCCAATGGAATACAAGATAAAGGGGGGGAAGGGTAAGCATCTATTGCGGGAGGTATTGTATAAATATGTATCAAAGGAATTAATAGAAAGACCAAAAATGGGATTTGGTGTGCCCATCGGTTCATGGTTAAGAGGACCTTTACGGGAATGGGCAGAAGATTTACTAAATGAACGAACATTGAATGAAGATGGGCTGTTGAATGTACATTTAGTGCAAACAAGATGGAAAGAGCATCTTAGTGGAAAACGTAACTGGCAATATCATTTGTGGGATATTTTAATGTTTCAATCATGGCATCAAAATCACAGTTAAGCATTGTCTTTGTAGCTAATGTTGATTGGTTCTTTGTTTCTCATCGGTTACCGTTGGCAATAACAGCACTTTCTCGGTCTTATAAAGTATATCTTATAACAAAAGATACGGGGCATTTCAAGGAGTTGAAAAAATTAGGCATTTCATGCATGAACTTAGTTATTCATAGAGCTAGAGGGCATCCATTAAACGAAATAATTGGTTTTTTGAAATTGTGTAGAATTTACTATAAACTAAAACCTGATTTGCTACATCATATTACTCTAAAACAATCCATACATGGAACAATAGCTGCTTCATTATTCACACGTCAATCTAAAATCATTAATGCAGTTACTGGATTGGGGTATGCTTTTACCGATGGACGAAGATCTTTAAGTACCTATGTAGCCAATGTTTTGATGCGGCTAGCATTCTCAACGGGGAAAGCGAATTTTATTTTTCAAAACAATGACGATCGTGAAATTTATAAGAAAATGGGTTTTTTAACATTTTCAAATAATATTATAATCAAAGGGGCAGGAGTAGATGAAAAGATTTTTACTCCTAAAGTTAGACTTAGTTCAGCCAATAGACCGGTGAAAATAGTACTTGTCGCAAGGATGTTAAAAGACAAGGGTATCCTAGAATTTATTTATGCTGCAAAAATATTAAAGAAGCATTATAGTAAAAAAGCCGTTTTTTTATTAATAGGAGGCCTTGACAAGGATAATCCATCCGCTATAAATAAACACGACTTACTAATGCACGTTGACGGTGAATATCTTATTTGGAAGGGACATATTTCTGATGTGCGTTCAGTTTATGAAGATGCAGATATTGCATGTCTTCCTTCTTATCGGGAAGGTATGCCAAAATCCCTTGTTGAGGCAATGGCAATGGAATGCCCTATTATTACAACAGATGCACCAGGATGTCGAGCATGTGTGGATGACGGTTATAATGGATATCTTGTTCCTATAAAGGATTATATAATATTAGCAAATAGAATTAGTAGGTTAATTGACGATGAGGTGATGAGGTTGCAAATGGGGAAAAATTCAAGAAATAAAATGATCTCAGAGATGTCACTAGAAAAAGTTATTGAAAAAACATTTCAATTTTATGGATTTTAGAATAGCTTTTACCGGATTGCAGGGCTTGTATTATTAATTTGATTAGTTAGTTGCAAAATTGAAACAAGCAATTTGTTTAGTTTTTAAAGTTAATATTAGAGAGTATTCAATTTGATCCGTAGACGCTCAAAATATTTATACATAAATTATATCATTAATTTACTTAGGACGTTAAATTTTTTAATCTAAGAAAATTATTATCGGATTATAACTCGATTTTTAACTTCCATTTGCTATTCCTTTTAAAATTATTGCTTAATCACTTAGGAAAAATATTTACAAAAAATAATCGAGTTCCTGCTAATTCTTTCAGCTTTTAAGAAAATATTTAAGAAGTTTATATGAACTTTTTTAATGATTTATTTGTTATTAATTTTTTAAAATTTAATGTTTACAACACAAACGTATCTAATTCATTTTATTCTTATGATTAATTGAGTTTAATAAAACATACTAATTAAAAATATTACAAATGAATAGTAAATCTACATTAATTAAGTCAGTTCTTTGTTAAGAATTTAAAGTTCGGAATATAGATGAAAATGTATTTGACCGGTTCCAGTGGTTTTTTGGGAAAAAGTCTTTTAAATTATCTTGAAAGCACTATAATTGACATTCATTGTCTGAAAAGGGAAGAATTAGACTGTAGAAATTTAATCCAGTTTGATACAAATAGCTCCATTGTTCATCTTGCCGGGAAAGCTCATGATCTGAAGAAAGTTTTAAATCCTGAAGAGTACTATAAAGTTAATTATGGGTTAACTAAACATTTGTATGATATTTTTCTAAAATCAAATGCAAGTAAGTTTATTTTCATTAGCTCCGTAAAGGCAGTTGCAGATACTTTATTGCATTCTCTTACAGAAAATCATTTGCCTAGTCCCCAAACCTATT
>Ga0194115_10006073_pt1 | contig 12344 bp, 10 predicted proteins | sample TA2MahsurfametaG_3_FD_148656 | JGI IMG/M metagenome (GOLD analysis project Ga0194115, IMG submission 148656) | Freshwater microbial communities from Lake Tanganyika, Tanzania - TA2015002 Mahale S4 surface | ecosystem: Environmental > Aquatic > Freshwater > Lake | place: Tanzania: Lake... | reverse complement strand
AGCAAATTTAGGTTTATTTTTATCAATTTACTTCATTTCTGCCTGTATTTTTATACCATTATGGCAATTTATAGCAAAAAAAACTGACATTATAAAATCTTGGACAATTTCGTTACTTGGTTCTTTAATAACTTTCTTTTTTGCTTATTTTTTGCAAGAGAACTCTGTTAATTTATTTTACTTTATTTGTTTCTTTTCAGGAATATTTCTTGGAGCCGACTTAATTTTTCCTCCAGTAATAATGGCAAAAATTACTTCTAGAAAAGAAAATTCTGTTTCTTCTTATTTTGCTATTTGGAATTTTTTAACAAAAATTGCCATACTTTCCGCTGCTTCGTTCAGCTCTATTTTTTTAGGTTTATTTGGTTATCAACCTTCTGAATTAAATACTGATACAAGCTTAATACCATTTTTTTATGCTCTTTTACCCTGCGTAATTAAATGTTATGTTTTTATTTTATTAATAACATTGAAAAAGAAAAATCAGTTATTAGATCAATAATAATTGATATCAATTTTCCCAACTATAAGCACTAAGAAGATATTTCAAGATGTATTAGAGTTTGGTATACCAAATTATAATTCTACTTGATATTTTTAGTAACCAATCAAAAGCTCGAACTAATGTCTAAAAAATTTAAAACAATAATATTACTTATGTCACTTGGATTCATATTTGGATGTTCTTCAATTAACCCAGAAATATACAGCAAAAACTCACCAAAATTAGATATTAGAGAATATCTAAAAGGTAAACTCGAAGCTCATGGAATTCTTCAAGACAGAAGTGGTAAGGTTATAAAATCTTTCACTGTAACAATGACAGGAACTTGGAATCAAAATAAAGGAAAATTAGTTGAAGACTTTATTTTCTCTGATGGCAAAAAAGATCACCGCGAATGGAACATTGAAATGATTGATAATAATCATTTTACAGCAAAAGCACATGATACAATTGGATTTGCAAAAGGTTTGCAATATGGCAATGCAATGAAGATGGACTATGTTTTAGAAATTGATGTTGATGGAAAAAAATACAACATAAATCTAATAGACTGGATTTATTTGGTTGATGAAAAAACTGCAATTAACGTTTCTAAAATGACTAAATTTGGCTTTAAAGTTGGAACTCTTACAATATCATTTAAAAAACTAGACTAGTCATGCGAAAGAGTTGCCTTATAATTGGTGCGAGTAATGGAATTGGTGAAGCCTTGGTTGAAAAATATTTCAATCAAGGCTTTGATCTAGTTATATCAAGTCGTAGTGAAGATAAGTTACAACAAATTAGAGAAAAATTACTGAACAATAATAAAAACACAGAAAATAAAATTATTGTCACCAAATCAGATGTATGCGATAGCAAATCAATAGAAGAATTAATAAATACCACTTATAAACACCACTCTAAGATTGATCTAGTAATCTTCTGCTCAGCAATTTACAGCCCCACTTCAGCTTTCTCATTTGATTTGGAAGAGAGTCATAAAATAATTGATACTAACCTTAAAGGCGCAATAAATTTGCTTCATAAAGTATTACCAAAACTTGAACAACAAAACTTTGGTCATATTGCTTTTGTTGCTTCAGTTGCAGGTTACAGAGGATTGCCTCAATCTTTTGCTTATGGAGCTTCAAAAGCCGGTTTAATTAACTTGTGTGAAGGAATCTATCCAGAACTTCTCAAGAAAAACATCAATATCTCACTAATAAATCCAGGATTTGTTAAAACTCGACTCACCGAGAAAAATAAGTTTTCGATGCCTTTTATCATAACTCCAGATAAAGCTGCTGAGGCCATTTTTTCTGGCTTAGAGAAAAAACAATTTGAAATTCATTTTCCTAAAAAATTTACCATTTTCTTAAAAATACTTAGAATAATACCTAATTTTATTTTTCTAAAAATTATAAAAAGGATTTAAGATGTATAATTTAAGCGAGAAGAAACTTTATAAACCATTCAGCAACGATCTTGAGAAAGTTGAGGTTATTTCTTATCTCAAGAAAATTCTTATCCAAGAGTCTTCTTTAATTACAATAGCTGCAACTTATGGTGTTATTATTGCCTTACTTTCTCTTGCAGTACCAATTTCTGTTCAATTTTTAATAAATTCAGTATCTTTCACTGCAACAACACAACCAATAATATTTCTTGGCATTACTTTATTTCTTTTCTTGGGATTTTGGTCACTTTTGAACATTTTAAGATTTTACGTAACCGAAATATTTCAGCGCAAATTCTTTGCTCGCATGACTTCCGAGGTTGGTTTGTCGCTTTTAAATGCAGAATATAAAACTTTTGAAACCGCAAACCAAACAGAAATGGTAAATCGTTTCTTTGAGACTACCAATATTCAAAAGTCTATTCCTAAGATTTTAACCAAAACTTTCGCCATAGCCTTACAAACTATTGCTGGACTTATATTAGTTAGTTTTTACCACCCAATATTTTTGGTATTTAGCTTATTTGCAGGAACTTCCGTATTCTTAATTTGGATTTTGTACTACAAAAAAGCTCTTAAAAGTGCATTTTATGAAAGCAGAAGAAAATATGATATTGTTGGTTGGCTTGAAGATATAGCGCGTGGCCATCTATCTTTCAAATCTAAAGCTGGTCATGATTATGCAAAATATAAAATTAATTTTTTAACTGGCCTTTATCTTGAAGAAAGAAAACAACATTTTAAAAGTTTATTTTCTCAAACAATTTTATTGCTTGCTTTATATGTCGTTTCAAGCATCTCTCTTCTTATGATTGGAGGTTTGCTGGTTTTAAAAGGACAATTAACAATCGGTCAACTTGCTGCTGCAGAACTTGTTTTATCAACTTCTCTTTATGGAATATCTCAATTCGGTAAAGATTTCGAAAGCTTCTACGATTTAATTGCCTCTTGTGAAAAATTATCGCAATTTCAAAATATTCCATCTGACAGGAAAAATGGCTTAAAGTTGCCTTCAGAAAATATCAACATTAAATTCAAAGATGTTTTTTTTAGAAATAATTCAAACTCTTATCTACTAAATATAGATATTACTTATAACAAAAGTTATGCAATTTTAAGCGAAGGTTTTTCTACAAAAAAACTCATACTTGATATGATGCTTGGATTCACAAAACCAGAGCAAGGTTCAATTCAATTAAATGGAGTTAATCTTAAAGATTTTGATTTATATGAATACAGATCTGAAATTAGCTTGATTGATAATTCTCCACTTATTGAAGCAAGCATAAAAGAGTATTTAACATTAGGATCTGAGACAATAAGTGACGCAGAAATAAATAATATTCTTACAGCTGTAAAACTTGATGAACATATTTTGCAACTGCAAGATGGAATTTTATCAAGAATTATTCCTTCTGGATGGCCATTTTCACAAACTGAGAAAATTTTACTTAAAATTGCGAGAGCTCTTTTGCGCAAAACAGAAATTATAATTTTAACTGAAGTTTTTGACTCCATAGCACCCAAAATTAGAAATACAGTTTTTGAATATATAAATAACCATACTCAAACAACATTAATTTACTTTACAAACAGAGAAAATGATTTGGAAAATTTTGATCAATATATTGTGATAAAAAATAACTCCTCTAAGCTTTTCAACTCGAAAGAAGAACTTTTAGAATTTAAAGAAAAATCATCTGAAAATGAGCAATAATTTTAATCAAGAAGATAAAAGTTTTTTTACTAATCTTAACAAGATTTATTTGCCCAAATTTGCCAATAATCTGCCAAGAATTTTACTATATTTTGTAATAATTTTAATCATTACTTTTACAATAATTCCTTGGCAACAAACCTCAAAAGGCTTTGGCTATATTATTGCCTCAGATCCGAATGAAAGAGCACAGAATATTACTGCGACAATAGAAGGAAGAATAAAAAAGTGGTATGTACAAGATGGATCAAACGTTAAAGCAGGAGAAAAACTGGTAGAAATAGTTGATAACGATCCACTAATAATTCAAAGATTAAGTTCTGATCGTGATGCTAAAAAAAGAAAACTTGAAGTGGCAAAAATTGCATCCGAAACATCAAAAATAAACTATCAAAGACAAGAAGATCTTTTTAACAAAGGTCTAAGCTCAAGAAAAGATTTTGAAGAAGCTAAAATTGAATATAAAAAACTACTTTCCGCAGTTGAGACTTCTGCGTCTGAGCTTGCAGAAATAGAAATCAAGCTTTCAAGACAACAAAATCAAATTATCTATGCTCCAAAAGATGGGATAATTCTTAAAGTTTTAGCTGGAGACAACGCAACTCTTGTAAAATCTGGTGATAAAATAGCAACTTTTGCTCCTGAATTAACAGATCCAGTTGTTGAGTTGTATGTTGGTGGAAACGATATTCCACTTGTTAGTCCTGGAAGAAAAGTACGTCTTCAATTTGAAGGATGGCCAATTGTACAATTCAGCGGATGGCCTTCAACAGCAATTGGAACTTTTGGTGGCGAAGTTTATTCTGTAGATTCTTCAATATCAGAAAATGGCAAGTTTCGTGTTTTAGTAAAAAAACCAGAAAATGAGAAATGGCCCGAAAAAAGATTTTTGCGCCATGGCGCTAAAGCTTATGGCTGGGTTTTATTAAATCAGGTTAGTTTGGGATATGAAATTTGGAGACAACTCAATAGTTTTCCTCCTAACTTCGATTCAGAACCCACAAAAGATCAACATCATAAAGACCACAAATAAGCAAAATGAAACTTAAAAATACGCCAAATATAAAAAAGTTTCAGCCAAAATTGATCTTAATAAGCTTTTATAAAAATCAATTTGGCAATATTTGCAAAAATCATTTAACCAATTTTGAATCACAACTTAAAGCTTGGCAAAAAAACATTATTGCAATCACTGCTTTAATTTTTTTCTCATTTGATGAAGCTTACACAAAAAGTAACGAAGAAAAAATTACAACTAATATTGTAATTTCTTCAGCTGAAAAATTTTATCCTAAAATTCTTTCAAGCTATGAAAAAGTTAAAGCAACTGAAGGATCTTATCTTGCATCTCAAGGATTCTTTGACATAAAGCTTAATCAAGAACTTTACAATAAAAGTCGCGGCTACTATGACGGTAAAACATATGATGTAAATTTAGAAAAAGAGCTGGGTTTTATGGGCTCAAAAGTTTACGGTGGATATCGCAAATCATATGGAAATTTTGCAATTTACGATGGGAATAAAGTCACTAATAACGAAGGTGAATATAGAATTGGAGGGAAAGTTTCACTTCTAAAAGATCGAGGAATAGATAGCGCAAGACTTGGGGTTTTACTTGCGCAACTTGGTGTTGAAGAAAGTAAAATTCAACTAGAACTTATGAAGAGAACAATCCAAAGAGATGCTATAAAATCTTACTGGAAATGGGTTGTTTCAGGAAAAATATATCAAATTTACAAAAATTTATATGATTTTTCTCTTACTCGCCAAAATCAACTAGAACAAAGAATGGCGAAAGGTGACGTTGCTCAAATAATTGTCGAAGAAAATAAAAAGAACATACTCAGAAGAAAAAATGCCTTGATATCTTCACAACAAGAATTCAAAAAAAATGCCATTAATCTTTCACTATATCTTAGAGATGAAAATGGTTCACCAAAAATTCCTGAAGAAAATAATATTCCTGAAATTGAACAAGAAATAACAGCACATAAAATAGATTCTTCAAAAGATATTGCAGATGATTTAATAAGAAGACCGGAAATAAAATTGATTGAAATTCAGAAAAAACAAAAGGAAGGACAATCAAAATATGCAAAAAATCTTTTACAACCAAAACTGGATTTAGAATTTGAAGCCTCAAAGGATGAAGGAAAAGAAACATTAGCAAAATCACAAAGCGAGAATCTTGTTAACTTAAAGTTTTCATCACCTTTACAATTCAGAGAAGCAAAAGGTAAAATTGCCAGTTATGATGCTGAATTAAGAGCTATTTCTTTTGAAAAACAGTTGCTACAGGATCAGATAAAAAATGAAATTGAAACAATCTTAATAAATGTTAATAGCCTTGCCGAAATATACAAAAATCTAACCAAAGAAGCAGAACTTGCAGAGCTACTAGAAAAATCAGAAAGAGAAAAATTTAAACATGGTGCCAGCAACTTTTTCTTAGTAAATTTAAGAGAACAAGATACAGCGATTACAAAAGCTTCTAAAGCAGAAGTTTTGGAAAAATATTATACAACTATTGCTGACTATGAATTGGCAATTTTTTCGGCAAACCAAATATGAAAAAACAATCAATTGCAATAATTGGATCTGGAATTTCTGGTCTTTCTTGTGCTTATTTTTTAAGTGATAAATTTGATGTAAAAGTTTTTGAAAAAAATAATTATTTTGGAGGACACTCAAATACAGTAGAAATTAACTATTCTGATAAAAAAATTGCTGTTGACACTGGTTTTATCGTTTTCAACCACCAAACATATCCAAATCTAAAAGCTTTTTTTGAGTTAATGAAAGTTGATTATGAAAAAAGCAATATGTCTTTTGCCGTAAAAATTAATAATTCAAAACTTGAATACGCCGGCACAAATTTAGCAACAGTTTTTGCACAAACAAAAAACATTCTAAATTTTAAGTTTTTACGCATGCTTCTGGATATTGTAAAATTCAATAAGAAAGCTGAATCAATTTTGCAAAAAGAGTTTAACCCAAACTATACATTAAAAAACCTAATCGATGATCTAAATTTGGGCGATTATTTCAAAAAATATTACCTACTTCCTATGTCGGGAGCAATATGGAGTTGTCCTTTGGAAACAATGCTTTCTTATCCCGCTCAAAGCTTTGTTCGCTTTTTTAAAAATCATGGTCTTTTGACAGTTGCCAATCAACCACAATGGTTCACTGTAACTGGTGGCTCAAAAGAATATGTAAAGAAAATAATCAATAAAGTTGGTGAAGAAAATTTCCTGCTAAATAATGAAGTAATTTCTGTTAGTCGTCAAAATGAAAAAATATCAGTTCAATCAAAAAGTGGTGAGATCTTATTTGATCATGTTATTTTTGCTTGTCACGGAGATCAAGTATTAAAAATACTACATAATCCAGAAAAACTAGAAAAAGAAATTCTTAGCAATTTCAAATATCAAACCAACTTAGCAGTTCTGCATCGAGATACTTCTGTAATGCCTAAATCAAAAAAAACTTGGTCAAGTTGGGTTTATAGCAATAACCAAGAATCAAGCGAATCTAATATTGCAGTAAGTTATTGGATGAATAATTTGCAAAATATTGACCATAATTATCCTTTATTTGTTACTTTGAATCCAAATCAAGAAATTGATTCTAACAAAATATTTGCGCAATTTAATTACGAACATCCAATATTTGATAGTTCTGCCGTCTCTGCTCAGGAAAAAATTTCAGAAATTCAAGGATCAAATAGAATATACTTTTGTGGAGCTTATCAAAAATATGGTTTCCATGAAGATGGCATTTCTTCCGCAATTTCAGTAATTAATAAGTTGGGAATTTTTACGCCATGGCAATAATACCTAATTCCTTGTCAAAAATTGGTATAAAAACTCACTTTCTTTGTTATGCCTCGGTCTTTCATAAAAGACTTCTTCCAAGCGTAAATGAGTTTTGCTACAATGTTTTTTACCTTCTAATTGATATATCAAAAACCAAAGAACTTGAAACAAGGTTTTTATCATTAAATAAATTCAATATTTTCAGCTTTTATAACCAAGATCACTGCAAACCAAATAACACAAATTTAGAAGTCTGGATAAGAGAAATTTTAACTCAAAATAATTTAAACCACAAAATTCAACAAATTTTTCTTCTCACTCACCCAAGAATTTTAGGATATGTTTTTAACCCTGTAAGCTTCTGGTTTTGTCTTAACGAAAAAGAAGAATTAATAGCAGTTTTAGCAGAAGTTAATAATACTTTTGGTGAAAATCATAATTATCTAATTTTTAACCAGAATCATGCTCCAATATCTTCAGAACAATGGATTATTGCTGAGAAAGAATTTCATGTCTCTCCATTTTTTAAGGTGAGCGGATCCTACAAATTTCGTTTTATTTTCACAAAAACAAAAGTTGCAGCTTACATTGATTACTTTGAAAAAGATTCTTCAAAACAACTAATAACAAATGTTGTATGCGCTAAAGAAAACCTACAAGATAAAACATTATTAAAGGCTTTTTTAACAATTCCTTTTCTAACTTTAAAACTAATAGTTCTAATTCATTGGCAAGCCTTGAAATTGCTTTTCAAAAAGAATAAATACATTCCAAAACCTATACAAAAAAATCATAATTTAACCTTAAGCAAATGAGCAAAAAAGAAAGATACAATTTTATTTGGGAAGCTTTAGAGAACGCCGAGAAAGGCTCTATAACAATTTATCTTCCCGATGCAAAATTAGAATTCAAAGCACAACAAAAAGGATCTTACTGCGACATAAAAATCAAAAATTACAATGTTATTGATTATCTAATTACCGGTGGTGACATTGCTCTTGGAGAATCTTACATTGAAAATATGTGGGAAACTTCAAATCTGGCAAACTTACTTACTTACTTCACAGAAAACTCACATTGTTTGGAAGAATTCTTTCATGCTAAAAAGCTTAAAGCATTGACGCTTTTTATAAAAAGCTTTTTCACTAAAAATACTAAAAGTGGTAGTAAGAAAAATATTAGATCTCACTATGATTTAGGAAATGATTTTTATGAACTGTGGCTTGATGAAACAATGACATACTCAAGTGCTATCTTTGACAATCAAGATATCACTCTAAGTCAAGCTCAGGATAAAAAATACAAAAATATAATTTCAAAACTCAACCATGGTTCAATTCTTGAGATTGGTTGTGGTTGGGCTGGATTTGCAGAAGCTGCCGCTTTATCTGGTTATAGTTTAAATTGTTTAACTATCTCACAAAAACAATTTTTATATGCAAAAAAACGAATTTCTAATCTTAATCTAGAAAAACAAGCAAACATAAAATTACAAGACTATAGAGATGAGAAATCTCTTTACGACAACGTAGTTTCAATTGAAATGTTTGAAGCAGTTGGAAAAGAATACTGGTCAAAATATTTTGAAATTGTTGCAAAGTCTTTAAAAGATAACGGCAAAGCTGTTCTACAAATTATAACAATTGATGAACAAGTTTTTGATGACTATGTAAGTCGAGTTGATTTCATTCAAAAACACATTTTTCCAGGCGGAATTTTGCCTTCCAAAACCATAATCAGAAACTTAGCAAAACAACATGGGCTTGAGGTTAAAAGTGAGTTTAACTTTGGCTTAGACTACTCTAAAACACTAGAAATGTGGTTAACAAATTTTGATTCTAAATATAAAGAAATAGTTGCACTTGGATTTGATGACTACTTCATCCGCAAGTGGCGCTTTTATCTTTGCTACTGTATTGCTGGTTTTAATGCAAAAAGAACAGATGTTGTACAGTTTGAATTAATAAAATCAGAAAAATGAGTTACAAAAAAATAATATTACTTTTTCTAGTAATTCCTCTTTTAAGATTTGAAGCTTTTGCTCAGAATACAGCTCCAAATGAATTTGGCAAAATATGTCCGCAAGTTTACCTAATAGGATCTTCTGACCTTAATTTCTTAGCACTTAAAGTTTATAAAATTTCTTTATGGTCTGAAGATAAAAAATTTTCTTACGACAAAAAATTTGCCATAGAAATTTTATATAATATGAATTTTTCTAAAGAAGATTTAGCAAAACGTTCAATTGAGGAGATTAAAAAAACCACTTCAATCAGCCAAGAAGAAGAAGAAACCTACTACCAAAAATTAATCAGTATATTTAGCAACATAAAAAAAGGCGATCAAAAACTTGCCATTTTTGATCCGAAAAATGGTGTCAAATTGTTCCATAATCACAACTTAAAAGGTGACATTTCGGATTTAAAATTTGCTCGTCTCTTTGTCGATATTTGGTTAAATGAAAATGGCTCTTACCCAAAAGTAACAAAAAAAATTTTAGGAAAATAAATTATACCAAAAATTAACTTGAACAAGAAAGAGGCTTAGCTCTTTCATTTTTTGGAGTTGCTTCATAGTAACTTTTGTAAACTTCATCAATCTCAAAAGGATTTTTCATCAATTTTTGCAAAACTTGAATTTCTGAATAATCATTATTTTCAGCTTTTATAATTGCGCGTTGCAACAAATAGTTACGCAAAATAAATTTTGGATTATTTCTATTCATAACACTTAGCCTCAAGTTATCAGAAATATCTTTTTTAATTAATAGCTCCAAATATTTCTCACCAAATTTAAACCACTCTGTACCTAAATTTACAAAAAACTCTCTATAATTCTCCATTTTTAGCACATTGCTCAAACCAACAAAAAAGTTGGTATAATCAAGTTCGCTCTTCTCTAAAATCTCAAGTAGTTCATATATCAAATTCTGCACTTCCAAGTCACAATTTTCAAATCCAAGCTTTGCTGACATTAAATTGTGATATTCGTCTAGAAAGAAATTTTCATATTTTCCTAAAATTTCTTTTTGTTCCTCAATAGAAATAAGACTTGAAAGAGTAATTGCGAAAGCATTAAGATTCCAAAAACCAATAAATGGCTGATTAATAAAAGAATAACGCCCCGAAACATCTGTTGAATTGCAAATATGGTTTGGATTGTAATTATCTAAAAAACCGAAAGGTCCAAAATCAAAAGAAATACCGTGAATTGACATATTATCGGTATTCATAACTCCATGACAAAAACCAAAAGCCTGCCATTTAGCAATCATTTTTGCTGTAGATTCAACAACCTTTAACAAAAAAGATGCATATTTATTATCTGAATTCTTTATTTCAGAAAAATGCTCTTCAATAATATAATCAGCTAAAATTTTCACTTTATCATTTTCTTTGCGGTAAAAGAAAAACTCAAAAGTACCAAATCTTATATGACTTGGGGCAATTCTTACAACTTGCGCTGCTTTTTCTAGTTTCTCACGAACAATAACTTCATCTGATGCAACCAAACAAAGAGCCCTAGAAGTTGGAATATTAAGATGATATAAACTTTCAGAAATAAGAAATTCTCTAATTGATGATCGCAAAGCTGCTCTTCCATCAGAACTACGAATATAAGTTCTTGAGTAAGGAGTAATACCGCAACCTTTTAAAACCAGATCCCATTTTTCATTTTTCTGATTTTCTATTTCAGCCAATAAAAGAGCCCTTCCATCACCCAAAACATCAACAAAATTGCCAAATTGATGACCGGCATAAACTTGTGCTAAGTAAGAATATTTTTCATTCTTAATTTTACCTAAAATAAATTCAGAAAAATTTTCAGACCATAACTCATCAATATCTAATCCAATCAAATCAGCAGCTTCTTTACTTACCGCAACCACTTTTGATTTATCAAGGGCAACAGGTTTACATTTTGCAAAAAACCCCTCCCCCAATTTTTCAAAACTTTTTCTAAAATTTAATTCACAAAGTCTCATTTTTTTAAACTGTCATGTTGAGCGAAGCGAAACATCTCATAATGTTGAACTCTAATACTAAACAGCCAACAAAAAAGGCGAGCCCGTAGGCCCGCCTCAAATTTTGTGCGTTTCGTTTTGAGACGAAACACTTGTTACCAGCTTGACTGCAAATTCCCATAAGCGAAAAGTTGGTTTACAAATAGTTCCAAAGAATTTTTAATAAATCAAATTCTTTTTTTCTTACACTAAAAAATGGAGCAAATCAATTATGCAAAATCAAAAATCCCTCAAATATAGACTTGGCTTAGATCTTGGAACCAACTCCATTGGTTGGGCAATGCTTGGCTTAAATGAAAATGACGAGCCTTACAAAATTTTAGATGCAGGAGTAAGAATTTTTTCTGATGGCAGAAATCCAAAAGATGGAACACCTTTGGCAGTTGCAAGAAGAGAAGCGCGTGGAATGCGTCGTAGACGCGATCGCTTTTTGGCTCGAAAATCAAAATTAATGAATTGCTTAATTAACTTCGGATTAATGCCAAAAGATGAAGTTGGGCGCAAAAAATTAGAGTTGTTTAATCCTTATGAATTAAGAACTAAAGCACTTGATGAAGCATTAAATCGTTTTGAATTGGGGCGCGCAATTTTTCACCTAAACCAAAGAAGAGGTTTTAAAAGCAATCGTAAAGAACAAGTTGCTGATGACAAAAAACTGTCTGAAACCAAACAAAATCAAGAAGATTTAGCTAAAAAAATTACCGAAACAAATTCACGAACTTTGGGCGAATTTTTCTATAAAGAAAGAATTTTAAAAGAACTTACAACTCGTGCCAAACCAGATGAATCAGGGCTTTACCCAACTCGTGCGATGTATGAAAATGAATTTGATGAAATTAAAA
>Ga0194115_10006070_pt1 | contig 12348 bp, 10 predicted proteins | sample TA2MahsurfametaG_3_FD_148656 | JGI IMG/M metagenome (GOLD analysis project Ga0194115, IMG submission 148656) | Freshwater microbial communities from Lake Tanganyika, Tanzania - TA2015002 Mahale S4 surface | ecosystem: Environmental > Aquatic > Freshwater > Lake | place: Tanzania: Lake... | reverse complement strand
GACTTGTTGACGAAACCTTTCTTGACGCAGAAGCGAATGAGCCTCTCGCTAGCGTACACAGCAATATCCTCAAATTCTTTCCGAACACCAGGAGGGTGAAGGTCATCTTCCTCACGGAGTGTTCCCAAAGAAGAATCGAACGATCGACTCGGAGATTGCAGGGTCGGTACAGAATCCCCCTCGCTTGTCTTGACTGAGGCATCACATGTCGAATCTGGTGAAGTAGGATCGACTTTCCGTCTCTTGTTCGCTGGTTCTGTTGATACGCTATCCTTCTCGATCTCAATTTGTACTCGCTTATCTTGATGGATACATGATGAAATCGCCACGATGACCGATCGGAAAAGAGACGTAGCACCCGCTCGCGACAGTATCGTCTCGGTTCTATTTTCATCGCCCGGTACCGCTTCTTCCCTACCGAGGATATCAAATATGACCCTTATTTTCTCTGGCATGGCAAGATCATGAAATACTTGGATTCCGGCTCTGACTTCCAGAGGAGATGATCCAGAAGCCCGCATTTTCTCTAGAAACTCTTGGAGCATTGGATGCTGGCATTGCCAGGCTGCTTCATACACCATTTCGTGGAGGGGACGCTGATAAACTCTGTTTGCTTGCGCAACGGAATCGGCTCCCGGATCCTTCTTGACTAATCGAGAGCCATTTGTTTCGACTTCGTCGTTTTCTGAAGACTTATCTTCTTCCACGCCTACATCGACGACGTCTACACTAACATCCTTGACTGGAGCAGGAGGAGCAAACGCATCCTCGGTGGCCATGGCAGCGGCGAGCGCCTTCGCAAGGGCATCGCTTGCATCTAAAACTCTTTTGACATCATCTTGAGCAATCGATAAGGTAATAGATGGAGCTGGCTTGTCCACTACTCCGTTCGCAGGGGCGCCGTCGTCTTTCGTCATCACGATGGCCAATAGAGCACAAAGTCAAAGTCCAAAGGCGGAAGGCTTGTGGAGGAAGCCAAAAATTACACCGTCTCGTTGTCTCTATCTCTCCACCAACAGTCCATCAAAATAATCGGACGACGGAATACTATCGCTCTCAATGAGACAGCCCTTTCGATCAGCCTACTTATACGGCGTTCTGGAGATTTCAAAGAGAGGCAATTCCAACACAGGACTGTGCCATACCCTGGCCATCCTAGGGTGACGATTTTGAATAGGTTTCGTGGCAGCGACCCCGGCCTGTGTGGGTCCTCGCAGTGTATTCGAAGTTTTTCGAAGCCACGCCTGTCAGGCTATTTGTCTAAGTAATCATGCACCGGCCTGGCGATATCCTTTTGAATGAAGTTAAGTGACTTAGGATGGAGGACAGACGCGGAAGAACGCTTCGCCCCTCTTTGGCTACGAAACGATCCTAGACTCCGATTATATCGTACGTCGGTGTCGATGATGCCTCACACCTCATCGAGTCATACGGGTCGGACACTTGCTAGTCCTGGCATCCCAAATACATAAAGGCACACGGTATATAGATAACAGCGTGTCGGGATTGGGGGCAGTTTCCCCATCCCCTCTCTCAACTACCGTACAACAGTTATATGGTAGTAGAGTCACGGCTTGCAGTTTCTTTGCGTAAGTACAAACCATCAAGGAGTTGTGAAGGGGACCGCGGATATTGATATCTCCATCGAAATGATTGAAGTTGTATTAAATGATAGGTACGTGTGGACGAGACGAATATCGACGGAACCGTCGGATGATTGCTTGTTTGCATGGCAAAAAGAGCTCTCTGAGAAGGTAAAACTAACACTTTACATTCGTTACATCAAAGACTGGGGAAGAAAGTACGAGTCAAATGCAACGAAGATGATACGATTGGGGATCTTAAGAAGTTAGCTGCTGCACAGTTGGGGACTCGACCAGAAAAGCTCAAAATTCAGAAATGGTACGTGATATGACGACAGGGGAAGAAGGGGTCAGAGCGGTGTACGGAAGGTTTTGGTTTTTTTTGGTAGAATCCTGGTTTGCTCATCTATTCCTATTCTCGGTTTGTATTTTTGAATTATTTCTGCCAATAGGTATACCATCTACAAGGTACGTTGATATTCCTCCAAAAGACTGACGGAAAACTCACGGAATAATATTCTGATTCCTATCCCGATCGTATTCACTGTCACTTAGGATCACATCACATTGGAAGACTATGAAATTCACGATGGAATGGGGCTGGAATTGTAAGTGTCTGTATATCAGTTCGTGTTCTTATTTTTAGTTTTTTGTTTGGGTATCTAATGCGCAACTTTTCCGTTCCGTTTCAGATACTATCAATAATCGAATAAACAAGTCGTCGCTTCGATCGAGCATTCAGGAATCCTCCTTGTAGGTTCGTGATATCGAAGCTTCGTTGCTTTCGTATCACATATTCTCCTGCCATTCCCCATTCTACGTCAACGTCATTTAGTTCTACTGTTCGTGGTGGTGGGGACAGGGCGAACTTTGGATGTCAATGGTGGTGTCAAAGACTGTCTACAACGTTGAATGTACCTACGGTATAGAAGTGTGACAGTACTCGGTGTGATCTTCGATGTAATCGTAGACGGAAAACAAATCTCTCTTCCACCTTAATCTATTGTACCCATCCAAGTTCTTTCATTGCTTCTGCGACCTTGACGAAGCCTGCGATATTGGCCCCGTCTTCCAACGATCCATGTTCACCTTGATGGGTTTCCATGAGACTGTAAATATTACTCATCATCTTCTGTAGTTGTTCATCGACTTCCTCTGGTTTCCATGTCAATCGTTGTGCATTCTGACTCATTTCAAGACCACTCACACCGACCCCACCAGCATTGGCGGCCTTGGCGGGAAGGTAAATGACCGAAGAGGGGGCTGTAGTCGTAGAAGTACTGCTACGACGACCACGACGAAGGATTTCTTGTCCCTCTAGAGTCGTTGGTAGATTCGCACCCTCCCCGACAAGGAGGATCCCATTCTTCAACAAAAGATTTGCACCATCTTCATTAATTTCATTTTGTGTCGCACAGGGTAATGCAATATCCATGGGGATTTCAAGATTCCAGGGACTTTTCCCTACCAAATATGTTCCTGATACTTTCCCCTCAAGACTTGAAAGACGACCACGATGATTGTTCTTACAATTCATAATTATATCAAGGTCTTCTGTGGTCATACCGTCTTCAAACAATAGTAGACCATTCGAATCACTAACCGTAATGACCTTGGCTCCATACTCGAGGAGTTTCTTCGTAGCGAATTGTGCGACGTTCCCACTTCCAGACACGGCACAACGAAGACCTGACAGAGATCGATTCAATTGTTTTTCGACTGCCAATTTCGTAATGTAGACAAGACCGTACCCGGTCGCCTCAGGACGGAGGGGGGAACCACCGAATAATAACGACTTGCCGGTAAGGACGCCTTCACCGTGTTTATTCGTAAGACGCTTGTAGGTACCATACATGTAACCAATCTCTCGTCCACCCACACCAATATCACCAGCAGGGACATCGGTCGATGGATGTAGGTATCGGAAGAGTTCTGTCATGAAGGATTGGCAGAATCTTCGGATTTCAGCATCACTCTTCCCCTTTGGATCGAAATCGGACCCACCCTTCCCACCACCCATGGGGAGACCTGTCAAAGCATTCTTGAATATCTGTTCAAAGCCAAGAAATTTGAGTAGGCCTTCGTCGACGGTCGGATGGAAACGGAGTCCTCCCTTGTACGGACCAAGAACACTTGAGGATGGGAGAGACGAATCAAAAGGACGACACATGGAGTTTGAAGCGAGGAATGCAGAGAATCAGGATGCAAGTAAACAATCAAATGAATCCAATGATCGATTGAAAAAGAAAAAATGACTCCTATTCAGCCCCCCCCCCTTCTCTTACCTTGAAAATTCGACACGCCAACCTCGGTTGTATCTCATATTTCCGGTATCGTCTTCCCATGGAATACGAAAGGAAATCGTCCGTTCTGGTTCGGTCATGACGATAAAGGCACGTTGATAAAATTCTCCCTTTTCTGGATTTTCAAACAATGGCCTTAGAGAATGTACAATCTCATTGACCGACTGGAGGAATACAGGTTGATGGTCATACTTTTGACGAAGGTCTTGAAGAAAACTCTCCAAACCGACAGCTTGGGAATTCATTATGTTACTATCACAGGAAGAAGAAGAAGAATGCGTTGCAATAGATGATCGTGTATGAGTCAATAGTGTGTGGAATATTGTGAGAAATAGAAGTGTACTCCACAAAGGTCCACTTCTTCTTCGACGACGATCCGACATCAGAGACATGGCGGAGGATTCCCGATGTAAATTGGAAAAAAGTATGGGATGAGAAGTGTTTCGTGTTCTCGTATAGTTGTCAAGGGAACGATTTCAGTTATCAGCTTGCCATCTGAATTTGTACACGTGTTGAAAAACGAAAGTCATCCCCTATCAAGGAAACGACCGACGGCTTCGCAAGCCGATTTTACGATCCCATCACTTTTTTTTGACTGTGACATCGGATGCGGAACATTTGGTCAATCGTGCCGGATGACTCCAACGTGACTCATACGACTAAAGAGATCAACATGACTCTTTCTTTTGAAAAAGTAGGTCCTATCCGATGACACGTGGAAAGTCTGCCATCTTCAATCGCAACGCATCGAGGACATGCTTTTTGCCTCTCTTCCTCCGCTTGTCGTGACGGTATTGGACGCTCCTACATACGATAGCAAACGATTCGATGTACATAAAGTACAAATCGTATTCTCGTTTATCCGTAATGTTCAAAGCATGAAATAGCATTGAAATCAGTATTGACAAAGTTTCGTGGAAGGAGCCCTCCCCCCAACAAGTGTGCAAGCCCAACCTAAAGTAATCTACCGATCGCTGAATCTCGTCCAGTCCCAGATTCCCTTCCCCAACGACGGTCCTCTCTTGTCCCTCAAGCCTCTCCGTTACAACTCTTCCTTTATTAAAACCTGGAGTGTATCCGATCGAGGCTGGCAGGAGGTAGTGGAGAAAAAGTTATCCCCTCATGTTCGACGTTACCAACTTTTTGATGCGATGGCTCTTCCTTTGTAATTTAGTACGAGATGTTGCCGAAATCCAAATATTGCCCTACAATCCACACCATCAACAACAACAACAACAACAACAACCATCGTTGAAACAACAACAGAATGTCGAACAGGCAGTGTCGACACAGGTTAGTTGTGAAGAAGAGTGGAGAGATAATTGCCTACGTGGGATCCTATCGTATCCACCGGGACAACAACGGTTACTTGTCATGGATGCGATGAGGACGGAATTAGTGAATAAGTTGGCAATATCTTTACGGCAGGCCGATCAGACCTTGGCAAGATATGAAGCATCAAGAAGACGACAGAATCAACGTCGGATGTTAGATGAACTAGAAGTGTCGTCGGAAGATGGTGATGATCCCTACATTGATGCCGATATGGAAGTATTGAAGGCATTTGAAAATGAGAATCTATTCTTAGAGAATGAGGGGATCGGCACGAATCTATCTGACAAACGTCAGGCAGTCCTCGTCATCTCAAGTAATTCTACGGACGAGGACGGTGGTACTAGTATATCATCTTTGCTGGACGATGACTATTACCTTACCCCATCGGAAGAACAGATCGAGGACGCCCAAAAGACGACGAGAGTGATTCGGGATTACTTACCCCAATTAGTTTCTGTCGTCCTACGGTCACCACCAGCCTTTGAACCACAATTATTGAATCCGATTGAAAAATTACGTGAGGTAGTATTGAATCGATGTATTGATGATGCGAATTGGGGTGTCGATATGTGTTGGTTATTAGAGGCAGAAGTCGGACGGACATGGAAAAAATTATTTGAACATCGACAACAGACCGGACGGCGATTGATTGTCGTCCTCCCCGCAGAAAAGGCAGCTGTCTTGGCGAAGATTGGGACTGAAAAACGTGAAGCCTTTGATCTATTACAAGATGCTGAACAGTCTACGGCATATGGATATGCCATGTCCATGATGGAACAACAACATCCTCAATGGTATCAAGGATATCATCCATATACGAATTATCTACCCGGACAATCAGATTCACGAACAAGATTACCATCTAGTCTTAGTTTGCGACGATGTAGTCATTTTGGGGATACGATGCACTTTATCGATCGACTGACACGAATATCCATGGACCTTCGGCATGTGCCATTGATCCATCGTCGAGTAAGTACTATGCCGGTGTTGGTGATGAAATTTCATGTTTATTCTTTGATCGGGAATAATCTCATCCTACACCTTTCTATTAGGCATACCTGCAAGATATGTTAGAAGAAATGAATCGACGGATACGCAGGCGTATGGTCACACGTGGAGATGTCAGCCTTGATGTCGAAGATAATCGTGGACCATACGATTGGCCCCAACTCAATGAAATCACTGCTGATTTACTTCAGTTTTCTGTACATCTTCCATTGGATCCAAGTCAAAACCCACGATGGCCAGGAGGCGAACCCTCTAGGACTGTAACTGACGGTGGTGTAGTCCGTGTTCTCAATATCATTGTCGATGAATCTAGGATCCTCTCATCGAGAGAACGATGTCCATTCTTGGTCCATGTGGAAGTCGCAGAAACTGGATTAAGTGGTACCGATTCAAGACTCTATGCCACAGGTGCTGCAGGGTTGGGAGCAACTGTTGGTGAGGCCCTGGCTATGACTGCAGGTAGAGCGAATGACAAGAAAGTCATGGGCGCGTCCTATGAGATTCCTGGTGAATTGCTCGACGCTACCAATATTCCCATTCCATCCATGGCGGACCCTACCAATATTCCCATTCCATCCACAACGGACCCTTCCCAGCAGACGACAATTGCACAAACAGAACAAGGTGTGGAACATTCTAATGTGTCTCGGGCAGAATATGTCCGGGGTGGGTACCAAGGGGACGAAAACGTCTTTTACACTCACAACGCCGAAGGGATTTGGGGTTCCGATGCGTGGGACGATGTCCGACAAAGAGAGTATGAACAGTTACACCAGCAAATGTACGTTGAACAGCAAACAAATCCTTCGTATTACCAACAGCAACAACAGCCAGTGCAACAAAGGTAAGTTACGCCAACCGCGTCAACGAGTATGCCTGTCCGCGTCGTGGTCTTGTCTAACATCAGTCTCAAGAGAGGTTATGGTTTCAACACGAGAGACACTGTTGGATAAGGTGTTCGGACAATCATGGGCGCAAAAATGTGAAGAAATTCGTCAGGCCTCACCGTATGGGAAGACTGAGGGCTGGCGATTGGCGTCGTTCATCATCAAGGCAGGTGAAGATATTCGAAGAGAGGCTCTGGTAATGCAGATCATTACTAAACTCAACGAATGGTTCCATACGGATATATCAGAGGCCGACCGTCCCTTTATGCGACCATACACTATCATGTGTGTAGGAGGCGATGCAGGTTTGGTTGAATGCCTATCCGATGCTAAGAGTATCGATGAAGTCAAGAAACAGACGGATGGTTTTCAGTCGTTGCTTGATTACTTTATCCGAGCGTACGGCCCCCCCGGTACGCAAAGAAAGGGTTACGGTGGCCCACCCGGCATTCCACCGCAGAAGGGTCTTCTGAGCTTCGAGCAGGCACAGGACAACTTTCTTAGGTCTCTCGTCGGGTACAGTCTCGTATGCTACATTCTCCAGATAAAGGACCGTCACAATGCGAATATTCTAATGGATAGAGAGGGCAGGGTCATGCACATTGACTTCGGATTTGTCCTTGGTGATACCCCGAAGATGGGAAAAGTACCTATTTTCAGTGAACGAGCTCCCTTTAAGCTCAGCCAAGAGTTCTGGGATGTCCTCGGTGGTTGGAATATCAATCAGGGAGGACTTGGTGTCCGATTTTGTCACATGTTCGAGAAATCCTTTGCCTGTGCAGCGAATCACACGGAAGAAATTGTAAGCCTTGTAGAAGCGACGATGCTGACGCTGACGCAAAGTCCTCGACAGGCAAGGATACTAGCGAATGGAGTTCGTTCACGATTGCGGATGCGAGGACCACCGGGATCGACAGCACAGAAGCAGTTTATTATGGAACTTGTGAATGCAGCACTAACCAGTTGGGGAACAACGACGTATGATTGGTTGCAGCGAAATATGAATGGATACCAATGAGAGGAGACTACGTCGTGTATCGGCCGTTCAAGAAGTCTTCCTTTTGGTGGGAGGTTTTCTCCTACACGGATTGACTTGGGTTCATTCCACCCATCAGTTCAAAGCAGGTTGGCCTCTTTGGTAGTCTATGGGTTTCGTAGGAAAAGATACTACCCAACACGCTTGACGGTGTTGGAGCTTCAATGGTATTGGAGTTTAACATCTTCTAATGACATCAAGGACTGCTGCTACGAGATTGCTAGTCTAATGGAATTGTGTTCCTCGTTTTTCTCTCGCGTTTACACTGTAAACTCGTAAAGCGACGGATTAACCATCCGGTACGTTCCGTCGCCCAACTCAGTCGTTCAATTGGCACAATGGAGTCGGATGTATAGGCGTTTCATCCGATGGATGAAGTCGCACGAAATTCGACTCATTCGAGCCACTTTGGATTTGACCTCGTCATGCTTCAACCACGAAATCGATGCTTGGCGTTGAACCAGCTGATTTAGTTGACATCTCAAATTCACTCTACATCTCACTGTCACCCGTTCAACAGCTATCGTGGCGCGACGATTTAGTTGAAGTCACTCATTTATCCGACACTCGTATTCATCATGTTGCGCCTTTTCACCGTTACGACCCTCTTGGTGGGTTGGTCGGTAGATGCCTTCATACCGACATCGAAATCTCCGATCGGGCTTACGAAGAATCTGCATCGATCCTCTATAGTTCATGGTGAATCTGCATCAATAGCAAGGTTCTCATCAAGAAGTGATGACGATATTTGTAGAGTACAGATACTCATGTCAGATACCGGTGGTGGACATCGGGCTTCAGCCAACGCTCTACGTGATGCCTTTGACGTCTTGTATCCTGGCCAATTCGAATGTGACATCGTCGACATTTATACGGAATATGGTCCCTTCTGGCCATTCAACGGCTATGTTGAGGGATACAAATTGATGGCCAAATATTCATTCTTATGGGATATGTTTTATCAATTCGGCGAAACCGATTTCGGATTATGGTTGAATGAGGCTTTATTGACGACCTTTTGTTACGATCCGTTCAAGACCTGTATGGACAGACCATCGGGATCGAGTAAGAAACGAGCTGATATGGTCATTTCTGTTCATCCGTTGTGTCAGGATCTTCCTCTAAAGATCTTGGCAGATCTAGATTCGGACGGTGAAACCATGGATCCAGAAAAAAGAAGCACACCGTTCGTGACGGTCGTCACGGATCTTGGCGGTGCTCACATGACCTGGTTCAATGAGTGGTAAGTGTACCATTTCGCGACAACTGAGATGGGGATACGACGTTGACGGTATGATGTTTTTGGAGGGACTGTTCTTCTCATCCTTGTTTTCTTAACCGTACGGTAGCGTCGATAAGTGCTTCGTACCTACCGATGTTTTGAACGAAAAGGCACAATCACGTGGATTGAATCCGTCCCAAATCATCCAATATGGTTTACCCATCCGCAAGGGTTTTTGGGTTCAGGAACGACACAGTACCCAACCGACAAAGGTTGCTGTTGATCCCGTCCCCGTCCCACGAAAAGGATTGATCAAAAGGATTCTTAGGAGGGGGGATAAGATGGAAGTCGTCGTAAGGGAAGAGGAAGTACCTGTTTCCGACTCTCTACGATCGAATCTTGGCATCGACGAGGATCTTCCATCCGTCCTTGTCGTAGGTGGAGGTGATGGTATGGGAGGAATTGTTGACATTGCGAAAGCCTTGGGCACCAAACTTGGAAGTAGCAGGTCGTCTCCCGCCTACCAACTCATCGTTGTTTGTGGGAATAATGAAGCAGCCAAGAATCAACTCTCTAAGCAGAAATGGGGACCGGGAGTCAAAGTCCATATCAAAGGCTTTGTCAATAACATGGATGAATGGATGCGAGCGTCTGACGCACTAGTGACGAAGGCTGGCCCAGGAACGATTGCCGAAGCGTCGATCTGTGGTCTGCCTTGCATGTTGTTCGCATATCTGTAAGTTTCGAGGATCCCATACTATGGACGGGTTTCGTGGTTCTCTTCTTTGTTCTCACTTTTATCGTCTCGGTAACTGTCTCGTTCGGTGGTCAAGGCCTGGGCAAGAAGAGGGGAATGTACCATTCGTCGAAAATTCTGGTTTTGGAAAGTATTCAGGTGATCCAGATGAAATCGCTGATACCGTAAGTTCCTGGCTAGCCTCACCAGAAAAGATGGCGTCCATGAAGGCAGCGGCATTAAGGGCTGCCCGTCCTTCCGCCACTCTAGATATCGCTAGCGACATTGCCGAGATGGCCTTTGCGAAAAAGCTCACCAGGGAGCGGGTGTTGATCCGGTCTCGGTAATGTAATGTAAATAGGTGGCTCCTCATTTTTCTACTACCGGTCGGAACGTCTTTCGATGGATTTACTCTAGACTGTTTATACCATCCTGCTGTAGGAGTAACTCGTATCACCATCATAGCAAAGCGACGCCACATATCATAGGGCGAACGAAGAAGAATACCTTGAATCGAATGAGTCGACTCTGCTTTTTCCGTCTGGCGACTGGCGAACGCGTTCGCGCCGGCCGGTTCTATCGATCCGTTGACGACAGCCTTCCGACATGTCTTTCACACAAAACGTCGTCGAAGTTGTCAAACGCATGGTTGCTGCTACGACACATGGCTATTCCTGTTCCTACCATTGCCTTCAAAGCCAAAACTATTGTCATTAGTCTCTCTCATCTAGAAATCGCTTAGGAAATTTGCGATCATGGACCTTCCGAGAGACACCGAATCTATACGCCGGGTATTGGAGCATGCGGCGGGCGTGGCCTATCAACGTGCTCAGGCGCAAATGGAGAATATGAATCTTCAAGATGCTCAACATGTCCGTCACTTGTTGGAATATGCCGCCACGGAAGCTATTGCTCGTGCTCAGGAATTTGAAGTCCCAATTGCTGCCTTTCCTGGTCAGGCAGTTGGGGCTGTTGAAGGAGCCTTTATCGGACTGTGGCCGATTTTGAAACGAACGCTCATTATTTGGTCCATTGGGATTTCGTTGCTTGTTTCTTCAATAGCATGGTATGGTCTATTCTACTGGACAGTACAGCCTGGTCGAGCAGCATCTGAGATCCTGTTCTTTGATTATTCTGGGATCTCGAATCATCCAGCTCCAGAAGTAGTCTGTATCGACGAGGTAGATTCGTGCGTACCTCTTTTGCCGACAGAAACCTTTCGCGATGCACCTTGGGCAGCTGTAGATTTCTTTTCCAAGCACAGTCAGTGGGAGGCCCATCACTACGATGTCGTACCGAAGCCGCTGTATCAGTCCCGAGTCTTACAATCGGGGAAGGGATACTTCTTTGAGGTTGCCTTGGAACTCCCCGAGTCGGAAGTCAACAGAAACACTGGTATGTTCATGGTACAAGTTCATTTGCAATCCAGCAATGGGACACTGCTCGCGTCCTCCCTTCGACCATCTCGTCTCCCTCACGAGAGTCAGTGGATTTCGACAATACGAAAATCTGCTTGGCTCCTTCCTATGATCATCGGGGCATCTCATGAGGCACGGGTGATAGTAGTCCCTTCCTTTCGTCATTTTCGAGAAAGCATGACATTGCCGCTGGTAAGTAGAATCGATTTGTGGCCCCCTCCCCACCTTCTTGCATTCCAGATACACACGTGATGACCCCTCATCTAGTGGACCACGTTTATGATCTTCCCCATCATCTGCAGCAATACGCAACGGTATCATTGATAATGCAAGACAAGGATCGAAATCAGCATCGCACTGCAGTAGAGAGACCCCTGGAGGTAACTCGGGGCGAGATTCGGATTGGGGAAGAACTCAATGACTTTCAATTTATGATACGAGAGCGTTTCTTCACGTGCTACGCCATAGGAGTTGTGATAATATATATCCTCCAGTTGGCCGGTTTGTTTTTGTTACGTTCCTACTGGAACGAACGACAGCGAGCGCGTATCTTGGAACAGATGCGAGGAGAGCAACAGGACGATCCATCCGAGAATCTTGAACTCGATGAGGGTCAACTAGAATCCAGTGGGATGGAAGAGCCAGGAATTTCGGAGGACAACGATGAGTGGGAGGAATTACCGCGGCCACTGCAGCAACAACAGCAGCCACCACCACTACAACAACAACAGCAGCCACCACTACAACAAGAGCCGCCACCACAACAACAAGAAGAGCCGCCACCACAACAACAAGAAGAGCCGCCACCACAACAACG
>Ga0194115_10006065_pt1 | contig 12353 bp, 15 predicted proteins | sample TA2MahsurfametaG_3_FD_148656 | JGI IMG/M metagenome (GOLD analysis project Ga0194115, IMG submission 148656) | Freshwater microbial communities from Lake Tanganyika, Tanzania - TA2015002 Mahale S4 surface | ecosystem: Environmental > Aquatic > Freshwater > Lake | place: Tanzania: Lake... | reverse complement strand
ATAGATGTTTTCATAACAACCTTTTAGGACACCCCGCAACATTTGCAAAACGAATGTTGTTTTTCCGGAACCCATGCCCCCGCTTATCAACGTCATGTTTGATTTGGAGAAACATTGCGAGATTGCTGGAATGGTTAGGAGTTTAGCGTCTATGGGTTCATCACATGTCATTTTTACTTTGGGTAATTTAGGCTTGGGGTGCTGAATAATCTTCATTTTCACTATTATATATAGCGATAAAAAATATCAATATATAATATTAGTATGGACATTATACAGCCCAAAAAGCTTAATTTATATCGCGCCTTGTCTATCGGCTATCTGCGCAACGAAGCCAAACAAAAAAAGCGGCTAAAACGCTTCGGCTATAGACTAGTCCCAGAATTAACAAACCGCGAGCGTGTCGTCGCCATCAATCCACAAAACAAAAAACTGCTCTATATTTCTAATGGCACCGACTTCTCAAATTCGCGCGACGTCCAAAATGATATTTTAGGAGCAACCGGCGCGCAGCAAAACACGAAGCGCATGGAAGAAGAAAAGAATACACTTCTCAAAGCAAAAGAACTATTCAACCCCAAAAAAACCGTTCTCGTCTCCCATTCACTCGGCAGCCAATACACAAACTATATAGCCGGGGCGGGAGATGAAGTCATTCAACTCAACCCATATTATACCCCCGGAGCAAAAGCCCGCCCCAATGTTCAAAATTACCGCACGGCGGCCGATATTGTAAGCGCTTTCGCCCCCAAAGAAAACACCCAAATTATTAAATCCCCAACTATTAGCCCAATTTCGGCGCATAACATTGAAACCGTTAAAGACGCCCCCATTTTTGTATAAAAATAAATACTTTAGGAAATTAAGTATTTAAGCGAAATTTTTATAGTATATTAATATATACCATGGACAAATACCGAGTCTATAAGATTTCTTCTCCTTTAGGCGATAAATGCTATATTGGAAGCACCGTTTATACGACCAACATACGGCTAAACAACCACAGACATTACTATAAAAAATTTAACACGGGCAAATATGCGCATGTCTCCCTTTATGATTTATTCACAGAGTATGGAATAGACAATTGCAAGATTGAAACCATAGAAGAGCTACAAGTTAAAGACCGACAAACATTATTACAACGCGAAAGGTGGCACATTGAAAACACGCCTACATGTGTTAATAAATGTGTCCCCGCAAGACCAAAAACGGAACAATATGTGTGCGCTTGCGGCTGCAAACTCACACGGAACAATTTAGCCAGACATAACAAAACCAAAACACACCAAGCATACATGCAAAACAAAAATTAATACAATATTTACAAATATATTACATTAATTTTACACAATAGGGTCGCTTAACTCAAACTGGAGCATGATTTGGTAATGGGGGAATGAATTCCCACCAGCTGGCACCAATAATGCCCCATTTGTCAAGCTACGACATTGAATATTCAAAAACTGGTTTTCGCTTGGCATAGTTATATCCACGCCCTGATTATCTGACATGCTGGAATTATCATAATACACAAGCGGCAAGCCCCCGGGAGTATAGATGATATTTGAACCACTTAAAAACCCAAGCGGCACCCCCTGCCCTATTGACATTGAAGCAACCGTTGTGAAATTTGCAATTATATACCCAGCCATTGCATTATCAATATTTTCCGTGTCTGCACTGGTCAAATCCTGACTGAAAAAACGGAACCTTACAGAACAACGTTTATATTTGCCGTAATCATTACCGAATAAACTCTTAAAATTTATTTGCCATGTGGCGTTGTTTCTAGAAGTTAAATCCACAGGGACGACGGCACCTAACACGGGCTGCGTTATGGTTGTCGCTAAATACAACTGATATGTTCTAACTGCCATTTTATATACTAATACGGGAGAAAATAATAATATCTCACACAAAAATAAAATGCACACTGCCGAACTAATCCGCGACTTTAAAAACTTTGCCGCTCATGACCACACCAAACAATCCATGACACGCAAAGGGTCGGCATTAGTTAAATGGGCAACAAACTATGAAAGATTAAACACCCCCACCGAAAAATACAACCTCTCATACAATGAAGTGCTAAATAATCCAGAAAAATATATTGATATAATACCATGCGTTAGGCGCATGTATGAAAAATATAAAAATGAAAACCAAACAGACGCCGAAATATGGCGCAGTATCGTTAGCCTTTATTTAGGCGGAATCCCAGGCATTTTTAAACCCTCAACCGCCGCTTATTTTCTTACGAAATATCCCCCCCGGGTTGCAGTGTTGGACCCCACAATGGGTTGGGGCGGGAGATTAGTCGGCGCCGCAGCTTTAAATGTCCCCCAATATATAGGCTTTGACTCTAACACAAATTTAAAGGTTGGTTATGATAATCTCCGCGCCATTATACAACCCCATACAACCACACAAATTGCCATAACATTCATCGATGCCGTGGCCGTAGATTATAGCGGCATTAAATATGACGTTGTGCTTACCAGTCTCCCATATTTCAATATAGAAAAATATGCCCACCAACCCGACAGAACAAAAACACAATGGGTTGATGAATTCTATAGACCGCTATTAACCAACCTATGGAACAACCTCATGCCCGGCGGCCACTTGCTTCTAAACGTCAATGAAAAAACATATGTGAATGCATTACAACCCATATTGGGAGATTGCCACGAAAGCGAACCCATTATAAGGGCCGTCAAATTTGCTAAAATTCCCGCGAACAACAAACACAAACCAACACAAGAGAAAATGTATATTTGGCACAAATAAATACTCCGCGTTTATCCATAACACGCGTTATGCATAAAAATAAATTATATATGGCAAACCACTTAAAACGCTAAACACATTACACGAATTTGAACACGCATTTTGGTTCGGCGGCTGCCACTGCAACCGGCGCGGCTGCTGCTTGCTTTTTGGGCTTCGTCAAAGCCTCAGGCTTCGCCTTCGGCTTCGCCTTTTTCTGGATATAAACAACCTCTTCTTCCTCGGTGTAATCCTCGCTATCACTGCTCTCTTGAACAATGATTGTCCGCGTCTTTTTCGGCTTCGCCTCTTTCACCGGTGCAGGCTTCGGTTCCGGCTTCGCCTTCTCCTTCACTTCCTTCACTTGCTCCTTTTTCTTTTGTATGGTCTCAAGCTTGGCCCGTGCCTTGGCTTCCTTCTCTGCCAGAATGGTCTCGTTTGCCAGCTTGGCTTTTTCAATCCGGGCCTCATTCACTTTACGCATTCGTTCGGCCAAAACTTGCCTTTGCTCCTCTGTTATGGTGCGGGTCCGGCGCGGTTTCGTTATCTTTTCCTCTTCCACAGGCTGCTCAGGCGGGGTGTCTTCCATGGGGGGCTATATACATGCTAAATATTTTAATTCCCTTATAAATATTTAGAAAACGAGCTAAAAGCCCCCACATATACCCTAAAGATTTATACCCTAAAGATTCCAAGGGGTGGTTTTCTTAGATTTTCTTATTTTCTTAATTTTCTTAAAATTTTGTAAATTATATTAACAACTCATGGATTTTTTGGATTTATAAGAATAGAATAGAAAATTTTAAGAAAATTAAGAAAATAAGAAAAATTAAGAATGGCTGCCCATATACCCTAAAAACCCACTAATAATATATTAAATTTGATTAATACATTATTTTTTACTCTTCATGTTCGGTGTGTAAATTTTCATTCTCTTCGTCATTTCTTCGTCATTTCTCCGGCAATTTCTGCGTCATATTCTTCGCTCGTTTTTATTCTTACTCCGGTGAATACACCGGAGTGCCATTTATCATTAAATTTTCCTTTCTTTTGACTGTCCCATTTGCAACCTTTACTCTGCAATTTGGCTTTAAATTCTGGGAGCATATCTTTGCCGTATAACGTTTCCAATTGTTTCTTTGTGATCCAATCGTTTTCATTTTTAGTAATAACAACATCATTAATTAATGCATTTAAAACTTCATCGCTTGCTTCGGCGGTTTGTTTAAATTCTTCTTCGTTCTTCTTGGGTATGTGTAGAACATCAACGTAATTTAAAAGCAAGTGGAAATAAGCATTTTTATATTTTTCATCGTTAAATTTATTTTCAAACCCATCAATTTTTTTATATATATGCTTAGATTCATCAACTTGTGATTCATCATTTACAAATTTGCTATTATAAAATTGGACTCTGCCACGGCGTAAAATGCCCTCGTCTGTATCCACAGAGAAATCATGGTTTGACACTGACATAATTTTCGCTTGAATTGTTATTTTATCAGTATTGCCGAACATGATTTCGCTTTTAATTTTTTTGCCATCAACGAATTCTTTTATAAATTCAACATCTAATTTTTTTCCTTTTGGCATTTCTTCAAAATATACAAGGCGCGTTGGGTTGTCAATTAATCGGTATATGTGTTTATGGCGTTTGTCATAATTCAATAATAGCACTTTGCTGTCCAATTTCTCGGTGTAAATTTCAAAACATTTATCGTGTATTGCTAGCTCGGTTGATTTGCCGTTTGACGCTGTATAACCAATATTCATTTTAAACACTTGTTTTGTAGCGTCTCCGGTAAGACAATATGCCAAATATGACAGTGTAAAACGTCGTTGGTCTTCGTCTGGCTGTAAGCGTTGGAAGAATTGGAGCACATCGTTGTGAATGGATTCGTCTATGTCATTTTTTCTAATATAATTGTAATCCAAATATTTCGTTATATAGTCGGTTGGCAATCTACTGCGGAATATTTTATTTTTCATGTCATATAACCCATTTTTAAAGTTAATATTAAAATGATTTTCAATGCCAACGTCAAACTCAATATTTGTTTTGAAAGAGGACAATTTATTTAACACTAATTCATATATTTGGTTAGTGAAATAATTAGAGCACATTTTTGTTTTAGCCGTGTAAAATGTTTTACGTGTTTCTTTAATTGCTTCGGTTGCTTTTGAATCATTGATATTTTTTTTTTCTTCATCGTTAATAATGTCCAAGCATGCTTTAAAGTAAATTGTTATGAAATCCAAAATATCATTTTTTAACAATCTGCCTTTATTACACACAACATTCCATTCATCATTATAATATAAATATATTATGGCTTCTTTATCTTTTGATTTGTAAAATAGAGTGTCTTTTTTCATATCGCAGTATAAATTTGTGAATGAGGATTGAATTATGGCGTATTCAATTATATTAGTAAAATTTAATTCTTTTGTTAGTCTGTATTCGTAGTCGTCTTTAAAATAATATGAGTATAAAGCGGGGTTGTGTAATTTGGCGTAATATTTTAACGTTTTAATAGTTAAACGTTTTTCATTTGTTAGTGGTGTATATTTGATATATCCATTTTCGTAATAATCAATTGCATAAGTATATTTTTTTGAAGTTGGGTATGCATACCTATGTATCCAATATTTGACATGTTCCACGCCGACATTCTCGTTTTTTAGAATTTGTAAAATGGTTATGGTGTCTTTATGCTTCCCTCTATCACACATTTTAATTCCAATACAATTTAAATATTTGTAATAAACATCGCTTTGAATAATTTGAATATCGTTTGTGCAATTGTCAAAAGCTGAGGGGACAACTTGGCCAAGTGTTAATGTCTCTGGCTTTGGCGTTGCTTCTGGAATTTCGGGCATGGTTAATGCGCCCTCATTTTCTAGTGTAATGAGTGTGTCTTTGATTTCTCCCTTAACCAATATGAGCGGTCTATCCTCTCCATCTTTTGACGTGTTGGGACATCTCATCTTGCGGTTGTTGTCATACACTCCTTCGTCTAGTGGTGGGATTGTGTCGCGTTCCTTTTTGAGTTGTTGATTAATCATTTTGGCCATATATAATATATCACATTTTCGCATGCGAATGTTTGGCAACCAATAGCGCCATGACCATTTTTGTTTTTTTTCATGGTTAAGCCCGTGAGATGTGCCAATGGCAATTTTTGCTTCTGGAAATATTTCTTTGAGTTTGCCTTCCCAATCGTTCTGTGTGGCTACAGCATCGTCTGCGTTAAATTTTGTGTCGTATGAATCAACGTCAAAATATGCATTGACAACATTCGTTTCGCTTCCAGTGTATTCATACGCTGGCATTTTTGACTCTAACATGTCAATAAACTCGGCGGCTGAAATGGTCTTGAAGTCGTTCCCCTTGTATAAATCTTTGACGTAGCTAATCATGTTTTATATATATATACTCTAAAGATTATTTTTTAAGTCGTTTAAATAAATATTCAATTTTTATTTAAATGGTTAATTATCCTAAATGCCTAAATCTCCCCGGGTTGGGCAACATCGGGGATTTCGGCATTTTCGGCTTGTTGTTTTTTTTTCTGGCGGTATTGTCGGGCGTATTCACGACGCGCTTCTTTATTTCGTTCATAGTAAGCTTGTGAGTTTATGTTTGCCAACATGAGGACATATTCTCTATTTTGTTCGTTCCATTTTTTCTGCGCTTTCTTTTGGGCTTCGGTTTTGGGCATGTTGTTATATATACTTGGGAGATTATATTTAAATCTTTTTATAGTATATATTTTTATTAATATCTAAAAAATTTGAATAGGCACGAGTTATGGAAATAATATTTTTTGCCGTTATATGATATATAACACATGTCGGGGAAAACATGTTTATAGCAGTGTGTGCATCTCTGTGTTTGGTTTAGTGGTGTGGCATATGTGTATTCATACATTTTATTTTATATGGTATGAGTGTAAAATAAAATTTAACTAAAAAATCATTGGTTTATTTTTTCACATATTCAAGGGCTTCTCCCACTGAGTGGCCCATGTCTGCGGCCATCTTTTCCAACTTTTCCAACGCGGGGACATCTTTCAATTGTTCGGTTAAATAAATATGTCTGAGCATGGACGTTGAAATGGCCTTGTCAAAAATGCGGTTGAGTTTCTGTGTTAATCTTACGTTGGTCATTTGCTGCCCCTTGTCATCGGTGAGTAAATATTCATGTGGGTTGAGTTTAATGAATTTGTTCAGTATGGTTTTTAATTCTTTGGGAATGGGGACACGCTGGGTTTCATAGAATTTAGCGGTTTTGTATTTGTTGAACACGAATTCGTTTTTATGGATATAGTTTCCGGTCTCCCTATCTACATTTTTTATTTTCAAATTTGTCCAATCCATGGAGCGGCGGGGGGCTATTAATATTCCGGAAGTTAAGGCTAAAATAATAAAGTCTTGCAATTTTTTATAATCTGCTAAAGAAAGCTCTTTCGCATTGAGTAGGGGCTTAACTTTGGCGTGCATGTCGTCATATGTCTTTTTGACTTCTTCAAATGTTTTCCAATTCTCGGCTTGCTTTTCTGTTTTGGTTTGGGTCTTAATAAATTTGTCGTATGTCTTGCCATCGTCTAATAATGCGGCTTGGTATTTATCGTGTTTGTCTGCAATGGCAATGAGGGCGGCGTATGTAGTCTTACGACTAGAAGGCGCTTTGTCTTTTAACAAATCTATAATGTGGTCTTGTTTGTTAAACCATGCTAAATTCATCTCATCGGTCTTTTCGTGGTCTTTGTAATAAAGGGACTTTAGGAGAGATTTGTAAGTTTTTAAACTGCTGGCTGAAATGGACGGCTTATTCTTTTTAAGTAGTTCTTCCATATATATTTGCAACAGATAATTTTTTAATTAAACAATCATATAAATTAATATCTCCGTGTGTATTATATAATGGAAGTTTTGAGTATTCGCGAGAAGAAGATACGCGAGCAGGTTGATAACTTTTTTAGGGGCGTAGATGACGACATTTTAAAAACAATTGTTCTCTACACGGCTTTAGGGAAAAGCGAAGAAGAGAAAGACGCAATGTGTGAAGTATTGCGGAAGAAGAAGGAGGAAGACGCTAAATATGCCGAACAGTTTGAAATCGTTTTGGATAAAGACACGCCGGAGGAAATCGTTAAATTAATCAATCCCGACAATATAGAAGTAATTAACGACCAACCCATAAAATGTGCTGATTGTATAGAAGAACATGGAGACGATTGAGTATCGGACGGATTTAATACAAGACACGAAAGTATTACATTTAAGCACACAGACCACATCATCTATTCCATTAAATGGTTCTATGAAATCAAAAGTCGCTTATGATGTGAGAGGATATATAGATTTAGAAAACGATGAAAGCGTAGAATATGCGACGGTGCAAATGCCGTATGCCGTGCTGTCAAATTCTAACTACATGTTGAATGAATACAATAACAAATTGGCGATGACAATAAACGGGGCTAATTATTTGTATAGTTTGACTTTAGGAAATTACACGGCGCAAACGTTTAAAACTTTAGTGTTGGCATTATTGCCCGCCGGTTTTACAATGGATTACAGCCAAATCACAAACAAATATACATTCACGTATTCTGCTCCATTTAGCTTGAATGAGAGTTCAACATGTGATTATATAATCGGGTTTAGCGGAACAGAGATGGCTGTTCTGTCGGGGGCTATATATACGCTCACATGTAGCCGGGCTTATAATTTTCTCCCAATACCTCGGTTTATTATTCATTGCAATATTTTGAATGATGGTATAATTTTAGGACCAAACTCCACGCTTGCGTCAAGTGATATAATAGCATCTATTCCAAATAATAGCAAGAGTAATGGTCAGATTGTGTTTGAAAACATTAGCTCGCAATTCATGGTAAAGACATATAACTTTAGCCAACTTGTTATCTCCATCACAGATGACAATAACCGGCTCATAAATTTTAATGGTATTTCGTCTTATTTTCAGTTGAAGTTCAATATATTTAGGCGAACGATTAAACGGCCTATGAAATTTCACAGTTTAGTAAATCGGGCTACAATGATAAAAGATGAAGACGCCGACCAAACCGAATAAAATATATTCATAGAATTTTTTGTATGAGTATAGTATATATCGAAATGCTCTCACAATACGGCTTTCCCAAAGAACTTGATAACAAGGTGGATTTAGCTCTCCCCCCGGCTGTTAAATCTCACTCGGTTAAGGTCAATCCTTCCAACGTGCAGGAGGTTGTGATTCCCGCTCAGGCTGGTGTTAATACGACTAATGCCGTCGCCAATTTAATTGGCACGTCCCAGTCCATCGTGTTTGATGTGCCCGTTGGCATTGCTGGCCAGTTCATTGACCACCGTTTCACAACTCTTGACTTCACTGTTAAATATGAGGTTGTCACTGCTGGAACCACATGCCCCACTACTGGTTATTTAAGAGCTGGTGGTCATGCTTGGTTTGACAGAAGCCAGATTGTCTCCCAGAGTGGTTTAGTCCTTGAAGATATCCAACTTTACGGTTTGGTTCAGGAACAGGTGAATCAGTTATCTTTAAATAATGCCGACAGAGACTCGCTCGCAATGATGTATGGGTTTAAAAGTGAAATGACAGATGCTGATAATTCCGTGCAGGGGCACTTAATTCCGGCATTAACCTCAGCCGCGGCTGCTGCGGTTGGTTCTAATACATTCTCTTATTCTATTCCCCTTCTTTCCAGTCTTATTGGTAATCAGGCCAAAACTTTCTTTGATTGCAGAACGAATAAATTACAACTCACCATGCAAACTGCTGCCATATGTCCAATTACTTTACGCACTGGAAACGTTTCTGGCACTCCGGTTGCACCTACTGTTAAATTTACTATTTCAAACATCAGTCTTAACATGCAGTATATTGACTTAGGCGCTGAAGGTTTAAAGATGCTTGGTAAAGTTGGCGGTCTTCAATATAGCACTGGTAAAACTTGGCGCGTTTCTACTTCCACTCTCCCTGCTGCTTCTTCAAATTATAATTCTATTCTTACGGGACTCAGAGGCAGTTCCGTAAATGCTATTATTACGCGAGTTAGTGAGGCTAGCATTGACCTTTCCGGGTGTGCTAACGCTATGTATGACTCCAAGGCGCCAAGCGCGACGAGTATTAACTACTCTGTTAATGGTGTCGCTGTTCCAGCTAATCCCGTTAATCTTGCAATTAGTCCCGCGACTGCTTTTTCCAGATTGCAACACTGCACTCCATCATTCTATAACATGGAGTTTAAGAGTTCGGCTATTCCTGATTTATACTGTGTTCGCACTGCGGGAGCAACTTTTCCTTCCGGGGCCGACCAACGTTATAATGTTGGTTCAAGTAGTGCGGAGGATTCGTTAGCATGTTTCGCTTATGGTGAATCTCTTGAACGTATCGCGAGTGGAGGCTTGCTCTCGGGTGAGAACCTCAATAGCGCCAACACCTACCTTAACATTGTGTTGAATTCTAGTTCTACTTACAACCTCAACTTTTATTTTATCGCCAAAATGGACGCCATTTATATTTTGGACCCTGCCACTGGTGAGCTCACTGTGAGATTGTAAATGAATAAAAAAATATAATCTTGTAATTTTATATATGTATAAAATCACAACATACTCAAAGCAACAAGCTAAGAAGTTAGGCGTTGAAATCCGGCCGTCTGAGAATAAGAATAAAAAGATTGATGTGTATAAGGGAGATAAACGCGTGGCAAGTATAGGTTCAAAAAATTATAAAGACTATCCCACATATATAAATGAGAAAGGTTTAGCATATGCAAACGAAAGGAGACAACTCTATAAAGTGCGGCATGATAATGACCGCAAAGTAAAGGGCTCAAATGGTTGGTATGCTGACCGGATACTATGGTAATTAAAGAATAACACCACTCTTTTTTTTTCTTACTTTACTGAAATCAAAATACTCATTTGAAGGAACAGAAGGAGGTGGTGTTGTTTTAGGTTCTATTATAGTCTGCGAATTAAGTAATTTTTTTACTGCTCTTCTTTTGGCTGAACTAATTTGTTTTTCATATTTACTTGCCTCTAATCTATCTTTTTGAATTTCTGCTAATGTCTTTTTATTTGTATTTATTGTTGTTTCGCTATCTAGTGAATTAAAATATTTTTCTTCTCTAAATTCTTTTATAGCATTAAGATGGTCTTGCTTATTATATTGTTTAGATTTTACAGGAGTTTCTTTTTTAGTTTTATATGAAGATTTACAAGCAGGGTCTGATAAAGCACACCCATAACTTTTTCCAGTTTTCTTTGCGAATTCTTTTATATGTTCTACCCAAGGATTTGACATAATGCTAAATATATAATATAATATTATTTTATTAAATATATTATTATATATTAACTGGAATATTAAATATTTAAGTTAAATGCACATAATTAACTTAAATATTACATACAAAATTGGTTAAATATGTATTTAAAATATTTTAAATACATATTTAACCATATTTATGTGTAATAATCCGGTTAAATATCATGTATTTTACTTAAATATGTAATTTACTCGGGGAGATATGAAAAATATTGAAGTAAATTTTTAAATCAAAAATCTAATTTTTTAATTTAAAAATCAAACCATTAAATCCGACGGAATGAGAAAACCTTCGCTACTTCTTTTGCGCGATGGGCTCGGTGGTGGAAGCTTAGTGTAGTCTATTGGCTGCAAGCTGTCAGCAAGCTTACACTGTAATAGGTGCGACTTTTCAATTAGCTTTGAGTAGTCATTCCAAAACCCCTCTAAAACTATCCGCGAATCATTCGGCCGGTTGCTGTGGTCAAGTGATAATATTTTATATATGTTAATTGACAGGAGATAATATTCTTTTGAAATAAGAACCTCATCTTCCACACGCTTACTAACCCCGAGATATATTTCAATGCTTCCAATGATTGAACACATGAGTGCAAGCGCACAATTAATAACACTTATGTTTTGCTGTTGCGTGTATGGCTGCAGTGCCACACAGAAGGCTGAATTAAAAGCCGAAATTATTATTATCGGCAACTTGAAATACTGCAGTATATACTTGAGGTAAAAATACTTACGCTTATGCTCCTTTGACATTTCTATTGCATTTGTCCGGATATGGTCCAATATAGTGTCTATATCGCTACTCCAACTACTCTGTGAATCGTCGCTCATATATATTTTATATACATATGATTTTATACCCGGCTATATTGTGCCTCAACCTGCTGTCTTATCCAGTTAATTAAATACGCATCATCACCGCCCCATTGTTCATATGCCCACCCTTCCATCACATACATTTGTGTAGCGACGCAGTCTCCCGAACTGTTCAATAAATTTATATAAACCGTAGCGCATTTAAACGGGACGACAACGGTGTCGTTGATTGTAAATGCTATCATGACATTCCGTATTACCTGTTCCACTGGACCGTCTAAATTAAAAACCTCTCTGTTCATACTATATTATTTCGGGAGAGAATATCTTTGAGTTTATTTATTTCCTCTTGTTGCTGCTTGACTAAATCAATTAGCTCACTCATGCCCTTCCACAAATA
>Ga0194115_10006061_pt1 | contig 12358 bp, 15 predicted proteins | sample TA2MahsurfametaG_3_FD_148656 | JGI IMG/M metagenome (GOLD analysis project Ga0194115, IMG submission 148656) | Freshwater microbial communities from Lake Tanganyika, Tanzania - TA2015002 Mahale S4 surface | ecosystem: Environmental > Aquatic > Freshwater > Lake | place: Tanzania: Lake... | reverse complement strand
TAAGTTTATCGGGGGTCTTCTTGGTATTCCTTTTGCCATCAAACTTAAACTCTGGGATGTGCTATTTCTAATCGCATTCTTTGGTATTACCGAGATATCAAAGTTGTCCCAACTTTTCTTGGTTTCTTAAAACCAAGTGGTGGAGTCAATCTGACCCCTTATGTCCTCGTCGGATTGGACATTAAATATGCCGACTGGTGTGGATGGGGAAACCCCGCCTGGTTTCTTGTTTCCAGTTAAAGAACAAGTGGCGAGCCTGAATATCAAAAGGGAGTTGACAACAACTCCCTTTTTTATTATACTGAATTAGTATCTTAAAATAATCTATGAAATCTTTGTTGCATATTTGGAAACCAAATAATGAAGATCATAATGATGCTTTTAGGGAAATGTTGGAGTTGTGGGAAGATTTGGAACTTGCTGAATTTTCTTATGTAACTGGAGATTATTGTTGGGCTAATAAAGAGTGTGATTTTTTACTATGGGATTGGCCTAGAATAGACGATAGACCAGTTCCTACATTTAGAGTTGCTCTTTTTTGCAATACTGTCCCAGATCATCCTCAAGTTCACCCATGGACATTTTTTTCTAGACACCCTAAAAAACTTCATGCAAGAGTTCAAAAAGGAATTCTTTCTTATGAAGAAAGAATAACAGAATCTATTTTTATGGGAAAAATTGAAAATCATATTCAAGGAAGTGGTAGACTTAATCAAGACTGGAGTAATAGTGTTGAAAAATTTAGTATGCCAGTTAGAATAGGTGATGGTGGCCTTCAATCATCATATCCCTACACCCAAGAGCAATATCAAGATAAATTGGCATCTTCAAAATTTGGACTTCTTCTTCCAGGATATGGTCCAAAATGCAATAGAGATATTGAATGTATGGCTCATGGAACTGTTCCAATTGTTGCTCCAGGTTGTGATGTAAAAAATTATCATGAACCTTGGATTGAAGGAGTTCATTATATTGCAGTAAATTCTCCAGAAGAAGTTAAAGAAAAAATATCTAAAATATCAAAATCTGAATGGCAGGAAATGCATAACTCTTGTAGAACTTGGTATGAAAGAAATGCTTCACCAGAAGGATCTTGCAAACTTACTAAAATGTTAATCGAAAAATATGAATGATCCTATTCTCCCACATCCCCAATTAGTAAACATTTATGGATGCGAATTTGGAAAAGATGTATTTGTTGGACCTTTTGTTGAAATACAAAAAGGGACAAAGATTGGCGATTTTACAAGAATTCAAAGTCATACTTTTGTATGTGAAGGAGTTACAATTGGTGAAGATTGCTTTATCGGACATGGCGTAATGTTTATTAATGATACTTTTGATGGAAAATCTCATCATCCTGGAGATTGGATTATGAAATATACTAAAGTTGGAAATAGAGTTCGTATCGGATCAAATGCAACAATACTTCCTGTAAATATTGGTGATGATGTAATTATTGGGGCTGGTGCAGTAGTAACTAAAGATGTCCGGTCTGGATCTGTAGTAAAAGGAAATCCTGCAAAATGAAAGTAGCAATTATTGGATTTGGATACTGGGGAAAAATTTTATATAAAAATTTAAAATCCATATCAAAAATTTCTCAAATTAAAATATGCGACCCTTTATTTGCTGGTCAAAAAATTGATGGTGTTGATGAAGAGATTGACTCCAAATATTATGATTATGAAGTTGATGCTGTCTTTGTGGTTGTTCCTGCAACATACCATAAGTCAGTAGTTGAATATTTTCTAAACAAAAATGTGCATGTTTTTTGTGAGAAACCTCTTTGTACTAATATAGAAGATGTTAAACATCTTTATGAATTGGCAAAGATAAAAAATGTAAGATTATTTGTTGATTGGATATTTACTTTTAATAAACATGTTAATCATATTAAATCTTTATATGAAAGTGATTATTTTGGGTCTATTAAAACTATTGAAATGAATCGATTAAATTTTGGCCCTGTTCGTACTGATGTAAACGCTTGTTGGGACTTGGCTTCTCATGACGTGAGTATTATTCAGTATATTTTTGAAAATGATTATCCAGAAAAAATTGATTGGTTGAATTTTAAAAGAGACTCTTTTTCAAGTCAGGATGATAGTTGTTTGGGATTATTGAAATATTCAAATTTTGATTGTATAATTAATACAAGTTGGCAATATGGAAATAAATTTAGAAAATGTATTTTTGAATTTGAAAAAGGTTTTCTAATATGGGATGATAAAAAATCTAAATTGGAATTTAATGAAAATAATTTGGATATTGGAGAAGTAACCTCACCACTCTTAAATTCTATTATGGAATTTATACAGTATTGTGAAAAATCTAAAATTTCTTATAATCAACAAAAACTAACTGAAAACGTTACGAGGATTTGCTTAAAATGAATATTAAGTTTAATGATTTGACTAAACAATGGGAAGAAATTAAAGAAGACTTTATGAAAGAATTTGATTCTTTTATGAATTCTTCTGCATATATTGGGGGATCTTATCTGGAAAAATTTGAAAGAGATTTTTCTCTATGGACATCTCAGGATTATGCAATAGGAGTGTCAAATGGAACTGATGGACTCAAATTAGCCATTCAGGCATTTAATTTTTATGAAGGTAAGACAAATGTTGTAATGCCCGCTAATACATATATTGCAGATCCTTTATCCGTTTCTTATCAAGTAAAAGGTGATTTTGATATAACTCTAATTGATCATGATGATTATTATCAAATGGATCTTGATTTATTATCTAATCATTTGCATAATAATAGAAACAATTATGATAATTGTATATTAATGCCTGTCCATTTATATGGACATCCGACTGACATGGAAAAAGTTTCTCAACTTGCAAATCAATATAACTGCAAAATAATTGAAGATGCATCTCAAGCTCATGGATCTGCTACACGAGGACAAATGGTTGGATTTTATGCTGATATGACTGTTTATTCTTTATATCCTGGAAAAAATTTAGGTGCAATTGGTGATGCGGGGATTATTACAACTAATAATAAAGAATATAAAGATAGATTAGTTTCTTATCGCAATTATGGATCATCTAAAAAATATTATTATGATGATATTGGATGGAACAATAGAATGGATCCATTGCAGGCATTATTTTTATCGGAAAAATTAAAGCATTTGCAGAAATGGAATAGACTTAAAAAATATGTTGCTGAAAAATATGATAATTTTTTGGATGGAATAGTTGATACTCCTAAAGTAGATGATCATGTTTTAGTTCATTCATATCACATTTATTGTGTTAAAGTTGAGAAAAGAGAATTACTTCAAAAATTTTTAGAGACTCGTGGCATACCAACAGTTATACATTATCCTGTACCAATTCAAAAAACAACTCCATTTTTACATTTAGATTCGCAGCATAATCCAAAAACAGTTCAAAATGCTGATAAAATTTTAAGTCTTCCTATGCACCCTTGGTTAACTGATTCTGAAATTGAATATATCTGTTCTTCTATTAAAGAATTCTATGAATCCAATTAGTTTTAAAATTATAGATTCTAAAATTGCTGATAGTTGTTATGATCCAATTATTCCAACATCTTGGTTAGATGGTTATAAAAAACAAAAAGCAAATGCACTAGATGAAATAGATATATTTCAAAAAAATGGTAGAGAAATAAATCAAACTTATACGAGATTTGATTTATTTGAAGAAAATGAAGATCCAGAAATATATGTTTCTCCTTACTATCTTGAATTATTTGAATTTGCTGGATATGGGCACTTGATTCCAGACTATGTAAAGGAATTGTGCAAAATCTATAAAAATAACATTGTTGTGTTTCAGTGGAATCATGATAATGATTTTTCTATGTATTCTTCTCGTATTTCTAAAATTGATAATGCCAGAGTGGTAAATTTTGGCAATACTCAAACGAAGAAAAAAACTGATATTATAGTTCCATTTTGGAACTATAATACCGTTAAATATAAGGAAGAAAAAAAAGTTTTTTGTAACTTTGTTGGATCTATTAATAATCAAACAAGATATTCATTGGCAACATCAATTGAAAATTTTAATGATCCGGATTTTGTCTTTATTGATAGACTTCCAGAAAATCAATATTTGCAATATTTAAGTTCTTCTCAGTTTAGTTTATGTCCTCAAGGTGGCCCAGGAAACGGTGGATTTAGTTACAGGTTTTTTGAGTGTATGCATTTGAATACTGTACCTGTTTTGATGGTAGACAACTTAATTTTTCCATATATTGATAAAATTGATTGGGATGAAATTTGCGTGAGATTGCCCCAAGATTTAACTGATATTCCTGAAATTAAACGAATATTAACTGGTATAAATCAAGAAAAAATGCTAGAATATATTGATCTAAATAGAATGAAATTTACTTTAGGTGGAGTTCAGGAAGCAGTATATGAAAGACTGGTGGGGGATTTGAAATGAAATTTTTAGTTACGGGCGGAAGAGGATTCATTGGTAGCCATTTCGTGGAAAGGTGCTTACAAGAAGGACATAAAGTTATTGATATTGATCTTATGACTTATGCTTCTAGTAAGCATCTTCCTTGGGATGATGATGATAAGTATGAATTAATTCAAGAGGATATTCGTACTTTATCACATCTTCCACTTTGTGATATTATTGTAAATTTTGCTGCAGAAAGTCATGTAGATAATTCTATAAATGAACCTGATGTTTTTGCTCAGACAAATATTTTAGGAACGCAAAATTTATTAAATTTATTAAGAGGAAAGCCTTACGAGCGTCCTCTTTTTGTGCATATTAGTACTGATGAAGTATATGGAGATATTAATGATGGATGTGTAGATGAAAATACAAGATTAAATCCATCAAATCCATATTCTGCATCTAAAGCAGCTGCTGAAATGATTTTATTGTCATATGCAAGAACATATGGAATTGAATATCAAATTTGCAGAAGTTCTAACAATTATGGACCTAGGCAATATCCAGAAAAACTAATTCCAAAAATTATTGAATGCTTGGAAGAGGATAAACAGATTCCAATTCACGGTGATGGTTCTTATGTTAGAGATTGGACTTATGTTAAAGATAATGTTGACGGAATTTTTAAAGTATGTTTAGCACAAAATAAAAATCAAATCTGGAACATATCTGCAAATAATTGCCTAACAAATCTTGAAGTTATTGAACAAATTTCTGTCTGGATGAAAACATCATCAAAAATTAAATTTGTTGAAAATAGGTTGGGTCAAGATAAGAGATATTCTATTTCTTCTGAAAAGATTAGAAAAGAACTTAATTGGAGTCCAAAATATCCGACTCTTTATAATTTCATAGGAACTTAAAATGCCAAAAAATAAAGTATGTGTATGGACTCAAACATACAGTGATTATAGATCAGAATTATTTGATTGGAGAGAAAAAGACAAATATTTAAAACATTTTATCTCTTTATTTGACCATAGTATTTTAACTTTTCATAATTCAAGCGAAGATTATATAAAAAATATAGTCCAAAAATATAAAGCATACACATCTATATTTGCAATCAATGAAGTTACATATCAACAATCTTTGTATTACATTGTAAATGCGATAAAAGAAAATGGGTATGATAAAATTTTGTTTATGCAAGATGATTGTTTTTCAATTCAAAGAAATATTGAATATTATGAAAAATTAGCAGATTATATCAATAATGCTGATTATAAGATGATCAATTTGACAATGGAATCTAATGAGAATATTATTGATGGGAAAGAAATATTTGAAAATACCAAATTATACAACACAACAAATTTTGATTTAGTTAAAGGTGAAATATGTGAATGGTATTTTGATGATGGTCCATATGTTGCCGATATTGATTTATCTATTTCAATTTATGATTCGCATTATATGCAATTTAATAATGTGTGGGATGGTGAAAAATATCTCAACAGAAAAATGTCTTTACTTGAAATACCTAGAAATATTCTAAACAAAAGGTCATTTAAAAATGTTAATTTTATAGGACCAAATGATTGGAATAAAGAAAATGAACTAAAATGGTTAGATGAAAATTTTAAATAATATGAAAAATTTTTGCACAGTATCCGATAAAAATTATTTGCATTTGGGACTTGCCATGCACGAATCTCTCAGCAAAACTGAGTGTGAATATACTTTATATTATTTTTGCGTTGACGATGAAACGTATAAAGTAATTTCTGAATATGATAATGAAAGGATTGTTCCAATATCAATTACAAAACTTTTAGAAACAAATGAAGATTTAAAAACTCTAAAAAATGTTGAAGCTTGTTATGAAGCAAAAGCAGTTTCAAATTTAGAGGGAATTCATGAAGCTAATCAGTGGCAGTTTCTTTATAGTTTATCAACATTTAGTGTTAACTATTGTTTAAGAACACTAAATCTTGATCATATAATGTATGTTGATGCTGATATATTTTTCTTTGAAGATGTTATTCATGCATTTAATGATATTGGAGATAAAAGCGTTGGCGTTGTTGAACATAGAACTCCAACAATCAATCCTGCTGGACAATTTAATGTGGGGATAGTATATTTTAAAAATGATATAACTGGATTAGGTGCTTCCGATTTTTGGTTAAATTGTATGAAGGACCCAAACAATGAATTTGCAGCAGAGTATAACAGATATGGGGATCAAAAATACTTGGAATTAGTGTACGAGGGATCGGAAGAAGATGCTGTCATTATTGGCGATACCTGTGGGCATTTAGCTCCTTGGAGTTTATATTCCCATCAATATGATCTAGATAATCAACTTATTGTTTGGAATGGCAATCCTCAAAAGTTGGTATATTGGCATTTTTCTAGTTTTATTCCTGATTATGAAAATAACACATACATTCTTGGAAAACGTCATGGAATACAAGAAATAAATATTCCTTTTATAAAAGAAAAAATAAATTTGTATTTTAATACAATTAAAAAGTATAAGAATTTTTTGGAGAATTGAATAATGGACATTAAAAATTTTAAAAAATATTTTTTTGAATTTGAAGAACTTTATAAAAATAGGCCAATTAAAGATAATACTGGTGGAATGAAATCTGCCCACCTTTTTGATTTTTATTGTGTCCTCAAAGAACTTCAACCAAATTTAGTCGTGGAAAGTGGAGTATGGAAAGGACAGGGAACTTGGTTAATTAGAAAAGCTGTACCAGATGCTGATATTATGTCTTTTGACGTTACTTTTTCTAGATTAGAGTATAAAGATGATGAAGTTCAATATTTGGAAAGAGATATTAATACTGTAGATTGGAAGCAGTTTTTTAAAGATTATCCAGAAAAAACTCCGAATAAAACATTGCTATTTTTAGATGATCATCAAAATTTTGGTGATAGATTGACTTTTTTTAATGAAGCTCCATTTAAACATGTTGTAGTTGAAGATAATTATCCAGTTAATCAAGGAGATATTTTATCACCCAAAAAAATTAAAGAGGGGAAAGCATATGTGATTGATAAAGAAGGTGTACGTCAATTTTACAAATTAGATCAAGAAATCAAAGATAAATTTGATGAAAAAGTAAAAGTGTATACTGAACTTCCTCCTTTATATAAACTTGAAAAAACCAGATGGGGAGATGAATGGTCAGAAGAAACATACAAAACTCCAGAACCTATTTTTTCTGAAGAAGAAGCAGTTGATGAGGAATATTATAATGATTGTTATGATTACACTTGGATGTGTTATATTGAATTAAAATGAATATACCTGTATTTTACATACATTCTGGAAAGAATAGTATTATTACTAAAAGTTGTTTAAAAGCATCTGAAAATAACGAAGTAATTTTAATATCCGATTTTGTTCTGGAAAATCAAAAAATAAAAAATGTTGATCTTGATCTTTATGGGTTTGAAGAGTGTAAAAATTTTTCAAATCTTTATGAACACATGAGCACAAACTCGGAATGGATAGAGAAGTTTTGTTTTTATAGATGGTTTATTCTTCTTGATTATATGAAAAAAAATAATTTAGAAGTTTCTTTTTATTGTGATTCTGACATGTTACTTTTTTGTGATGTTAATGAAGAATATAAAAATTATGAGCAATTTGATATGACTCTTACCCATCAAACAGCCGCTATTTCTTCTTTTATTGGTATTGATGCACTTCAATCTTTTTGTGAATACGTTATCAAAACATATTCAAATAAATCTGATGTGGAATATTCTCATTTAAGATCAAAGTGGGAAATACATCAAAGGTATAACATGGGCGGTGGAATTTGTGACATGACTTTGTTGAGAAATTGGTCATATTACTATATTCCAAGTAGAATTGGTGAAATGATGCATATATATGATGGAAAAACTTGGGATCATAATATCAATGTTTCTGATGGTGTTTATGATTATAATGGAAGTACAAAAGAAATAAAATTTATTGAAGGAATTCCTTATTGTTTCAATAAAAAGTTAAATCAAAATATAAGATTTAATTCTTTACATTTTCAAGGGCCCGCTAAAGGTTTAATCTCTAATTTTTAAAAATATGTTAACAACACAGGAAGAAAAAAAATACTTTGAAAGGCAATTAGAACTAAACAAGAAAGAATTGTCTGGAGAAGAATCTGCACCACCTCACTGGAAGCATTTAATTAATGATATTATTTCTCTTGCGGGAGACGATGAAAATATTGATACGATTAGGGATTTAGGATGTGGGACTGGAGCAGTATACAAAGTTGTCACCGATCACTTTGATGATGGTCATTATTATGGATATGATAAATCCGAATATGCTATTGAACTAGCAAAAAAGCAATGGTCTGAAGATAATTTTTTTGTTTTTAATGCTGACGAAATTGATGAAAATTTTATAAAGGGAGACAATGAAATCCTTTATATGTCAGCTTTATTGGATGTTTTGCCTAACGCTAATGATTACCTCAAAAAAATTGTCAGTTTAGGATTTAAATATATTTTAATACATAGAGTTAAAATTATTACTGATCAACCATCTTTTGCAGAAGAGTATATGGCATTTGATGTTATGCCATCATATAGATTTTCTCATAATCTTGATGAATTAATTGAGATTGTTGATGAAAAATACTATTATGAAGTGTATAAGAATGATTGGGGTAATTATTGCAATATAAAACTTATAAGGAAAGACTGAAATGATTAATCTAAGTTATGAAAAAAATCCAGACCTTTATTTTGATTTTCGTAAAGGCCTAGATTTTCTTCAAAAAATTAATGATGATGAATATGAATATCTAAATGAAATTGTTAATTTTCATGTTTATTCTGAAATAAGAAATGAAAAAGAATTGGAGTGTATAAAATCATATTTTGCGACTCAAAACTTAGATAAGACAAAGTTAATTTTATGGTCTGATTATGATGTAACTGATAACAAACTTTTACAACCATTTAAGGATAAAATTGACTTCAGAGTTTGGAATGCAGTTGCTGAGGCAAAAGGAACTGTTATTGAACATGAAAAAGAAAAATTAGAAGCTGCTGATCAAAAACATTATTTGCAATCTGATTTGCTGAGATTGTTGGCACTTTACAAATATGGTGGAGTGTGGATTGATATGGATATAATTCTTTTAAGAGATTTTAAAGCAATATTAGATCAAGAATATATGTATCAATGGGGTGGAGAAATTAACTTTGAAGTTGATGGTGCTTGCGCTACTGTTTTATCGTTAAAAAAACAAGGTGAATTTGCTGAAAAATTATTAATTACTTTAAAAGAAATGCCAATTATTGGTAACACTGTTGTTTGGGGCAAAGATTTGTTTGCTAAGTTATATCAGTCATGGCCTGAGTTTACTATTTTTCCATCAACATTTTTTAATACTGAATGGTTGATAAGTAAAGTAGATTCTGATTTGAGCAAAAATGTTGAAGAGGGGTGGTTTGAAAAAACAGAATACTCTGATAATTTATTTTTAGATGCTTTTGCTTGGCATTGGCATAATAGTAGTTATAAATTTAGAAAAATTGAAGATGGATCTAAATTTGATCTTCTTAGACAAAGAAATAATCAATTGCTCAAAAATAGGGGATTTTTATCATGATTGTTCCTAGTACTGATGAAAGGGGAACTTTGATTCCAATATATCAAAAAGATTTTGGAAAAGAATTTAAGAGGATCATGATTTTTAAGAATGTTCCAAAAAATTCTTCTAGAGGACATCATGGACATAAAAGAGAAAAGCAATTAGTCTTTGTTCTTAATGGTCAAATTGAAGTTGATACCGAAAGTTTTGATTATAAGAAAAAAATTATTTTGAGAGAAAATGATTATTTAATTTTGAATCCTTTGACATGGAACATATTTAATTTTATTCAAGAAAATTCATCTATGATTGTTTTTGGTTCCGAGGACTATGATGAGGATGAATACATTAGAAATTATCAAGAATTTTTGGAAATGAAAAAGCAATGTCAAGTTTAAAAAGAAAAGATATACAACCGTTCATTTTTAATTGGAATCGTCAGTTTGAAAAAACATGCAAAATTGAAGATTCTTTGTTAGAAATATTTGATAAAGTTATTGTCATCAACAGTGATGACAATAATACAAGACCAGGATGGGTTGATGTTGGAGATAGTTTTTACTTTAGTGATCAATTTAGAAAGGCATTAGAATTATTTTCTGATGATAAAAAAGTATTATTTCATGTTCAAGGTGACGTATCTTATAATAATTGGTCGGGAATGGTTGATAGTGCAATAAAGTATTATGATGATTATGAATGGGGTATTTTTGCACCTGACATTGATTGGGTTTGGTACACTTCAGAGCACGCTGATATTGATTCTTTAGAATCTAGTCATCCAAATATTAAGATGATTGCAAACGCAGATGAAACTGTATGGTTTATCCATTCCGACATAATTAAAGAATTTCATAATAGAAATCTTTTAAAACAGTTTAGTAATAATAAAATGGGATGGGGATGGGATCTGGTATTCAGTTCTCTTTGTTTTTTAAACTCTAGACCTGTAATAAGAGATTATAATCATGTAGTTGACCATCCTAAAGGAACCAACTATAATGATTCAATGGCATCCAATGAATTGGTTAATATGCTTTCGACTATGGATTCTGACATTGTTGAATGTATAAGATTTATTAAAGGAGATCGAGAACAAATTAAAAAGTATTTTATTTGAAATATGGAAACTAGAACTATTAGAAAAAAATTAAAAAATATCGGACATTTTCTTTGGATTAATCTTGATTCCGAAGTAAATCGTCAGGAGCATATGAATGCTTTGTTTGATGAATATGAAATCTCAAATACAAGAATTAGTGCCGTAGATGCAAGAGGGGATAATGATGCAAGTCAATATTTGATTGGAAGAATTCCAGATAATGTGTCTCAAACAGAATTGGCTTGCTCAATGTCCCACTTAAAAGCAATTAAGTATTTTTATTATGAGACAGATTTGCCGTACATTGTTATTTGTGAGGATGATATTGTCTTTGACACCGTTCCATATTGGCCTTTTAGTTGGACAGAGTTCATGTCAATGGTTCCATATGATTGGGATGTGTTGCAATGTGCAATCACTAGCACAAGAAATTTGAGAGCAAATATTCATCCCCATGTAATTAATGATTTTTGTGCAGCATTTTATGTAATTTCTAGGCATCACGCAGAAAAATTAATTAAGCACCATATTCGCGGGGATAAGTATAAACTTGATCAGGGAATTAAACCAAGAGCTGTTTCTGAAGAGATAATTTATAATTCTGGCAAAACTTATTCGATCCCTCTTTTCACTTACCGATATGATTTTGAATCTGGAATTCATCAAGATCATGTTGGAGCATTTCATAAACAAAATGTTGATAGTGTTATGGGATTTTGGAAAAATAGACCTCAAGAACTTGGAACTGAACAATTATTGGATTATGATTATTATGAATTTTATCTTCCAATGGTAGGACCAGATCCAATTCCACAACCTCAGATGCCATAGATTAAAAAATCTTAACCGAATTTTAGTTGACACATATTATACAGTTGTGCTATGATACCGCTAACTTAATAGTTTCTTAAGATTCGATTAAGTGCCTCTAAATACTGAGGTTTTATTTACAAATCCACATTTGTCGTTTAGTACTAAAAACAAACTTTTATGAAACTCAAACATATGATCCATATTTTGGGAGGATAACCGAACCTTCTCAACCTTGACATGATTCCAAGTTTATGTCATAATAAATACATGTAGTGATGATACCTCAATTACTCGTTGACTCACTGAAACGGAGTTTGTCGAAACTCCTTCCATCCGCAGGTATTACTCTGCGAGAAACTTAGAGGTACAATTATGTTTAAATCCGCAATCGCAGCTGTCGCAGCTGC
>Ga0194115_10006060_pt1 | contig 12360 bp, 5 predicted proteins | sample TA2MahsurfametaG_3_FD_148656 | JGI IMG/M metagenome (GOLD analysis project Ga0194115, IMG submission 148656) | Freshwater microbial communities from Lake Tanganyika, Tanzania - TA2015002 Mahale S4 surface | ecosystem: Environmental > Aquatic > Freshwater > Lake | place: Tanzania: Lake Tanganyika... | reverse complement strand
TGGAGTTTTAGACGTAATGAATTTCACGGAAGAAGAGAGAGATGCGTATGAAGATCATCTCAAATGGCTTAGAATAGAGGCTAACACCCTTAAGAAAGCAGAAGCAAAGGGAATAGAGAGGGGAAGGTTAGAAGAGAAAATTCAAATTGCGAAGATTTTACTAGAGCAAGGATTTGCAATTGAAATAATTGCAAAATCGACAGGATTGAGTAAAGAAGAGATAGAGAGGTTCAAAAAGTAAACTGAGGTGATCGAAAGTTTTCAGAGTAAAATAGACTCAAGAAGAGGCAATTTAATGAGAAGACTGAGTTTTAAAGATGAATATGAGTTGTAGAGCAGTGAATGATAAAAATTTATAATTAATTAAGAAAAAAGTTGATTTAAATTTAAAAATATTTAGAGTTTAGCGTTATGGGAGAAATTTAAAATAACTGATTAAGGTGTCAGATTTTTATACAAATGATTCTGAATATTGTTTACTAGATGAGTCTTATAGTTCATTTGGAAAGATATATGAATCAAAAAGTGAGATTGTTAATTTTGATCAGTGTATACTAAGTGATGAAGTTAGGAATAAAGAAATAACTAGAGCATTGAGTCAAGTAGAATCAGGGGAGCAATTTGCATTTTATAATTTGGTATTTTCTGAGGAAGAGCTGGAGTTGTTATCTAATTTTGAGATAGAAGAGTTTAACGACATAACGATCAATACAAGTATTAGTAAATTAAAAGAATTAAAGCAAGAAGTAAGTTTAGCACTGAAAAAAATGCAAGGAGTGGATGTATTGCGATTAGATGGATTATCTAATTTAATTACTAGATTGATGAGTGTTGTTATGGGAGAGTTGGACGTAGAAGAATATGAGTTAAGGATAAGAAGTAGGGGAAGTTATGAGAGTGAAGAAGATTGCATGTATTGGCATTTAGATAAAAGTGAAGAAGAAATATTAGGAAACTCTAACAATGTGAAAGAAAAACGATTTATCATGGTATTAAAGGGGGAAGGCACGTCATATCAGAAAATTAGTGAAGAACAAAGAAAAGCATTTATAAAAGTAGCCGAAGAAGCTCCATATTATTATGGGCACGGTTTGGAAGGTTGTAAAGCAAATGATGGAATCAACCAATTATTTAGAGATCAAGAAAAAGTAATAACAAAAGAGGAATATGGTTCAGTGCATATAGCAGGGAGTAATGGAGCTATGCATGCGGCACCAAAAGAGAGTGAAGGCAGATTGATAATGTTATTAACACCAAAAATTAATTCAATAAAATAGGAGATAAAAATGGAAATAATGCAAATAAAAGATTGTCAGGAAGTGCTTGATTCAGTATTAGAGATAACGACAGAAGAAGAGCGAAAATGCGTTCAATTACTTAGAAATCCAAAGACAATAAAATGGCTAGATGAAAGAAAAAGTAACCTTGATAAGGAAATTAAGGAGATTGAGGGTAAAATTTTAGACAAAGGTGGTATTTTAAGTAAAAAGAAAGCAAAAGAAAGTGAGAAAGAAAAAATAAATAATGAATTAGAAAGTAAAACAAATAATTTGAATAGTATAAAACTACAGGAAAGCTTAAAAAGCAAAATAAGTGAGGTGGAAAAGAAAATAAAAGAATATGAGTCAGATATATATGATAAAGGACAATCTAAAAATAAGGTTGATGAGGAAATAAAAAACAAAGAGACTAATGTGCGATATTGGGAGAGTGAAGTGAAAACTGCAATAAGTGCGTTGAGTTCTGCAGAGGGTAAAATTTTAGACAAAGGTGGTATTTTAAGTAAAAAGAAAGCAAAAGAAAGTGAGAAAGAAAAAATAAGTAAGATATTAGAAAGTAAAACAAATAATTTAAATAATATAAAAGTTGCAGAAAGTGATAAAAAGCTACAGGAAAGCTTAAAAAGCAAAATAAGTGAGGTGGAAAAGAAAATAAAAGAATATGAGTTAGATATATATGAAAAAGGACAATCTAAAAATAAGGTTGATGAAGAAATAAAAAACAAAGAGAGTAATGTGCGATATTGGGAGAGTGAAGTGAGTTCTGCAACAAGTAGGTTGAGCTCTGCAGAAATAGAGCTTTCCACTTCTCAGAATAGATATAGTTCTAATAGTTGTTGGGGAGGGAGGTCGCCAGAATTAAGTTATTCTTGTGTAGAAAGGTACAGGAAAAAAGTAGAAGACAATAAAACTACTAAAGAGAGTAAGGAGCGGGATCTTAACAATGCAAAAAAAGCATTAAATGAAGAAAGAGAGAAGAGCAAAAAATTATCAGAAGATATTGTATCGCTAAATACTAAGAAAAACCAAGAGCTTATTAATAAAGCCCAATATACAAAGGAAAAGCAAGAGGTTGAGGCGAGAATGGAAGGAGTGCTTGAGCATAAGAAGTCTTTAGAAACGGATATTGAGGCACAAAAAGCTGAGCAAATTAAAATAAACGATGAGTTATTATCTCTTGAGGAGAGTGCAAAGAATTTTGATAGTAATGCTTTAGAAACTCAAAGAGGTGTATTAGAACAAGAATTTCAAGATGCTGCATCTATAAGGCATTGGGTTTTTAAGTATCAAACTACTGAAATTCCGCGAGAAATACAACATGAAGAATTATAATTGGGAGTAAAAATGGAAATAATGCAAATAAAAGATTGTCAGGAAGTGCTTGATTCAGTATTAAGGATAACGACAGAAGAGGAGCGAAAATGTGATCAATTACTTAGAAATCCAAAGACAATAAAATGGCTAGGTGAAAGAAAAAGTAACCTTGATAAGGAGATAATGAAATTAGAAAGAGAAATATTAGAAAGCAATAAAAAAAGGGAAGTGCTGGAAAAAAAGTTAGATGGAGGACATTTTATAGACACGTTAAAGTTTGAGATAAATTTTGAAATAAATAACTATGAGATATTTTGTTATAAAAAAGATGGCAAGCTAATAGACAAATATAAATCAAATTCTCACAAGGAAATATATGTAAACCATCAGTCTTGCGATAAAGGTGCTGTTATCAAAGAATTGATAGATCATTACGATATTTGCATAAGGAGCGATGTGGTAGTTATGTTTTTAAAATCTTTAAAAACAAGTGTTGAGGAATGCAAACGTGGGCCGTGGTATATGCTTGATGCAATCAAAGAAAAAGGTATGAAAATTGAGATAAACGAAGAATTAACAAGTTTAGGAACAAGGGGGGGACAAGTTGATAAGGCGGCATTAGAAAATGAAATGATCTTTTTAGTGGACGGCTTAAGGGAGGTAACTTTACAAGCAAAGAATTTTGATAGTGATGCTTTAGAAACTCAAAGAGGTGTATTTGAAAAAGAATTTCAAATGATAGATAGCTTAGAGCAAAAAGTAATTGAATATTGCGAAGTAGACATTAAAGGGAGATTTCATCAACATGAAGAATTATAATTGGGAGTAAAAATGGAAATAATGCAAATAAAAGATTGTAAGAAAGTGCTTGATTCAGTATTAAGGATAACGACAGAAGAGGAGCTGAAATGGCAGATTCGCTTAATTTAATAGATTTATTATTAAGTGACAGTGACTACTGCAATTTTACTAAAAATATAAATGAATGTTTAAAAGATCCTAAAGGCCATTACATAAATCATGGCCTTGAAACATGTGAACCACTAAATAAGTACTTTCAAGAGCACCAGGAGCTATTATACTCAATCAGTATTGATGGCAAAAAAGAGTGTCTATTAGAGAAATCATATAAAGATGGTTTATCTAGTGAGGATATAGAATTTATTGATAATTTATTAGAAATTAATGCGCAGATTATCGATCATAATATTAACCATTTAAAGCAAATCTCACCAGAAAAATTAGAAAATATAATTATAGAGCATTACAAGAATAAATATTTTCAGGTTTTAAAAGAAAAAATTACAGAAGAGCTCAGTAAAAATAACAATTTTAAATACAGTGAAGAATTATTAGATTTTTATAAAACCGAACTCTCTAAAGGTACAACCCCGCAGAGTTATAAAAAGGGTATAATTAACTTATTTACAGTACAAGCAGTATATCATGATGAGGGGGATGAGTATTTTAAAATAATAGTTAACTATGCTAAGGAAGGAATAGCAAAGAGAGGTCAGTATATAGGTCATTTAATTAAGGAGTATAGGGAGTTATCGGGTAGCAGAGATTATAGTGAAGTAATATATGAAGATTTTATAGGTCTAGCCAAATGGTTAAGTAGTGAAGAAGGTAAGGATGGTAGGAGATATTTGGGAGATGTGGTAAAGTTTATATCAGACGGAGTGAGCGATGGTAAATATTACCTTAAAAGCAATGCGAAAGAAATTCTAGAACTTATATATAGTGGTGGGGTTAGTTTAAGTGAGATCATAAAAGGTGAATATTGTACAAGATTTAGTGAAGAAGCGCTTAAGTACGGAGAGATAATAGAAGTTATTATAGAGAATGAAACTAGCATCAGTAAAGAGGCATTAGCTAATATAGTAAGTGGAGCTAGCAAATTAATAAAAGCAGGAGAAGAGAAGCAAGTATTTAATGGAATATATTTAATAAGCAGGGCTTGTAAGCAAGACGAGGCTATATTTGACGGCGCTATAAAGAAAGAATTAATAAGTGAATTAAATAATATAGCAAAGAGCGGGAGTGAGAAGTTAAAAAAAGTCATTGATAAGTTTGTTAGGGAGTTAAGCGGAGAAGAGGGTAACGAAGTTGAGATTCCTAAAAAAGTACTTAGTAGTGGTTTAGAACAAGAGATTAAAGAAGCGGTAAATAAAGTAAATATAGATTTTACAAAGCTAAGAGTTAAAGAGGGAAGGGTCAATGAGGAGATCAAATATTTTTATGTAAAGCTAGGATGGCAGGAAGAAGAGATAAAAAAGTTGTTAGATGCAATTAAGGGTATTAAGGAAATTGGAGAGCAGGAAGATGTAATAAGAGGAATTGAATTAGTATATGAGTATGATCTAAATACAGGTTTAATAGATAGAGAAGGAAATAATGCGGTAGATATCTTAGTATCGGGAGAAAAAGGTAAATTAGGTGACTATGCATTAAGGTTACTTAAGGATAACAATATATACTACCCAAAGAAAGCAGAGCAAATCATTAGGGAGATAGAAGAAGAAAATAAGAATTACAAGTTAGGCAATTATATAAGAGAAAAGTTACTTAAGATAAGTGAGATAGAAGAGAAGTTAGATAGGGTGATAGATTTTAGCTATTCAGAAGAAATAGCAGATAATTTACTGAGAGATAAGTGGTATTTATACAGTATAGATGGAAAGATATTTTTAAAAGGGTTAGATTATAAAGGTAGATTTTTTAGAGAAAATTTAGATTTAAAATTAAGTGATCATGAGATAGAGCAGCTTAAAAACGTATTATTATATCAGCAGCCATATCATCCAAATAACATAGAATCTGCAATATCAGCACATCATAAAGTCAAGCTATCACAATTCAAAGGCATGGAAATAAATGAGGATAGTATAGCAGAGGTGGTGGTGTGGTTAAAAAAAGCAATGCATTTAACAGTGCTTGGGGAGAAGTATAAAGTAAGAGATGCACAAGTAATAAGCTTGCTTAATTTATATAAAGGAGATGGGGGAAGATTAATACAAGTATCAACAGGAGAGGGGAAGACAATAATAATAGCAATGTTTGCAGCGCTTAATGTGGCGATGAAGAGGGATGTAGATATAATAACAAGTTCAAAGGTGTTAGCAGAAGAAAATGAAAAGGAGCAAAGAGTATTTTATGAGATAGTTGGTATTACGTCTTCCCATAACATAGTGAGTGTGGAGGAAGCAAAAGATTGTTATAAATCTAGTGTGGTATATGGGGATTTATTACATTTTATAGGCGATGATTTAAGAGATATATCAAAAAATGTAAAGCATGGGAGGGGGTATGATGTAGTAATAGTTGATGAAGTAGATAACATGTTTGTAGATAATACCAATATGAAAGTACAGTTATCAGCAGGATTGCCAGGGTTTCATTATTTGAAAGGATTAAAAACATATTCATGGATAGGATATAAGGTTAATTTACTGCTCCATGAAGAAGAAGGAGGTAAGTGGTATTTAAAAGGAGTAGAAGAATTAATAGGAAAGGAAGAGGATTTGAATAAGTATCTAGAAGGGATTAAAGATTTATATATTGCGGATCTGTTAGTTGATGAATTTGGTAATTATTATGAGGAAGAAGAAGGCAATAAAGTGCTCTTTGGGAAAAAAGAAGAATTAGAAGTAAAGGTAAAAGAGAAGATCAAAGAATATAGAGAAGCGAATATTAAGTACGATGAAAAGAACGGAGATTACTATTACAAAGTAGGGAGAAAAGAAATAGGGGATGAAGAGGTATTTACAAAGTATATGAAGGAAAATACTGCTGATTATATTGCCAATAGATTACTTAATTTAAAGGAGGGATCAGAAAACAGGCTAGTAAACATACCAAGGCATTTAAATGAGTTTATGAGTGAGCATAGTGGACAACTGGCGGACTCTATAATAATGGCAAATGCACGTAAGTTGGGAGTAGAGTACAAAATATCGAATCCTGAGGGTAAGCAAAATAAAATAACGCCAGTAGATTACTTGAATACAGGAGTTGTGCAACTCTCACTTACATGGTCAGATGGTCTTCATCAATATATTGAATTAAAACATGGTCTTAATGTAAAGGCAGAAAGTTTAACAAATGTGTTTAGATCATATGTGGGATATTTTTTAAAGTATGAAGGCAATATATATGGAATGACTGGGACGCTTGGGAAGGAAGAGCATCATGAATATTTAAAAGAAGTATATAAGGTAGATACAAAATTAATGCCAAATTACATAAAGAAGAATTTGGAGAAGTTTAAGCCAATTATAGTAGATAATACAAAAGATTGGTTAGATGAGGTTAGCAATCAAGCAATAAGGAAGGCGGAATATAGCAAGAGGGGAGTATTAATAATAAGTAAAACTATTCATGATGTAGATAGGATTTATAAAGAAATTAAAGAAGAGAAAGGTTACAAAGGTAGAGTTGTTAGATACTCTGATAGTGGATATTTTGGTGATAGTATAACTAAAAAATTAATATCTGGAGCAGTTAGTGTGGCGGCAGGAGACATAATAGTTGCAACTAACTTAGCGGGAAGGGGTACAGATTTAAAAATAGAGCGAGAAGTAAATAAGAATGGCGGATTACACGTAATACTTAGTTATTATCCAGATAGCGTAAGAGTGGAGGAGCAAGCCTTTGGAAGGGGAGCAAGGAATGGAGATTATGGGAGTTCTGGTTTAGTTATACAAAATCCTAGCAGGGGAATGGATATAGAAGAGCTTGGGGAAGATAGAGATAGAAAGGAGAGTAAGAGATTAAAGGCTGCAAAGGTAGATACAATAGAGCGAATGAAGAGGCAGGATGAGTTATTTGATAAATTTGTGAATTTAATAGGGATAGCTAATTCACCTACGGGCTTTGAGGTAGTAAGAGGCAATCCATATTCTAAAGAAAATGGGAAGATATATGTATATAGAGAGCACACTGCAAACGATCAGTTGATACATATAAAATGTTATAAGCCAGATAGCACATCATACTTAGCTAGCATAGAAAAAAGTGAGGTATCAAGATATATTAAAAATATAAGTGAGAAAGCATATCATCATTTAGTAGATACATTATCAAAAGAGGTGAGGACTTTTAATCAAAGGGATAGTGAATTAATCCACTACTTTGCAGCAGAAATTGGGTGTATTGAAAAGGAAATGGATATTAAAGGAAGGGTGGACAGGAAATATTGCAATGCAATAAAAGGGGATGCGGAGGAAAGAGTATTATATGAGAAATACTGCTGGGGAGTTGATTTGCTTGGTGCTTCTAGAGAGGAGATAAGTAAGGAAAGAATGGAGGGCCTAGAAGAAAATAGGCATAAGGAAAGATTTGAGCTATGGGAGAGAGATAGAGAATTATATAATCATAAATATGAGGTAGAGCAGCTTAAAGAAAACTGGGCCATATGGCTTAACAAAGCGGGTACATTTGGGCCTGGTGGATTATTTGGCGAGGAAGGATCGGATAAAAAAGAGAATTTAGCAAAGTTAAATAGCGAATTTGATAAATTTAGAGATGAGCAACTGGCGTTATTTAGAAATGATCTAAGTTATACGAACAAAGATAGGTATGTAGGTAATGATTGTAAAGCGAGACAAGTTAAGGAGTACAAAGAGAACGAATTATTGATGAAGAACCCGAGTTATTTAGTGCAAAAGAGCAGGCACAATATAGCGCAACATTATAATAAGGAGGTTAAGCAAGATTATGAGTATAAAAAGAATCAGGTAGGAGCTTGTGATAATAATGAAGGATTTGGACTTGCTGCATTGTTTGGATTAGGATTACCTCAAAGAGCAATAAACTATGCAACAGATTTTGCAGAAAGAGCGGTAGATTTGGATTATAAATTTGCTTGGAATGGATATAATATGTTAGCCATCACAAAATTGATAAGGGATGGAGAAGGTATAAAAGATTATGAGCATGCAGAAGCAGCAGCAGGAGTTAAACAAGAATTTTATACAGATTTAGCAACTACAAGAAATAGCTTAGAAACATATATAATACCAAAACAATTGCATGAATGTGGAGCGTTGATAATATCTCAGGTAGTAGAGAAGGACTCAGATACAATAAAGCAATGCTTATTCATACTTAAGTCCTATGAAAAAATTAGCAAGCATTTAGAAAGCTTAATGGAGACGGTAGCTAAGGCAGATGGTGATGAGATGATAAGGCCAAGTAGGATGTATGGAGCTGAAGAGATACTGGGTAGAATAGATTTAAAAGATTTAGAAGAAGGATTTGAGATGGTAATTGAGCCAATAGAGGCTAAGCAGGAAAAAGAAAAATTAGAAAAAGAATTGAATAGTGGTAAGATAACGATTGAAGAGTATGAAGAGAAATTAAAAGAAATAAAAAGAAGCACGCTGGGGAGAGTAGGGCTAAAAGATCGAGATAATGTATTTAGCAAAGCAAGTAAGATTGAGTTTTTTGCGATGACAGAGGATTTATCGCAGGATTTAAATTTATTGGGGTTTATAGGGTATGATATTGAGGTATATGAATTAGAGAAGGATTGGACTGACACATTCATAGCGGGGATACTGTCAATTGCAACAATGGCAATAGGAATATTGATGCTGCCAGCAGGGGGGTTCCTGGGAGTAATGGGGACATCATTAATAGCACAGAGTATATTAGAATTAGTGCAAATAGGTATAAGTATAGATCAAGGAATACCAATAGATTTAGAACAATTTGTAAAATCAAAAGGGATTGGAGTGGCAGTTGCAATAATCACAGCGGGGATTGCAAAGGGATTAGAAAGTAGTGGTATAGTGGCAGCAGAAAGCATACCAGGATTCCAAGGACTAGAAAAAGGAGCTGATGCAATCCAAAAAGCAACATTCATCAAAGAAGGGATTCAAAAAGCAATAGAAATGTCAGCAATAATGGCAGCGGTAGATGCAACATCAAGATATGTGGCAAATCAATACATGAAGAAGAATGATGGAAGTATAGAGGGAGATATAGAGGATGCAATAAAAGCAGTATTATCAGGTTATAGTGAGGAAATAACAAAGATATTGTTAAATGACGTATTTAATAATAAGTTTAAGGGCCAGGCGTCTGATAAAGAAATGAAAAAAATAATAGATGAAGCGCTGCATATAATTGCGCACTATGCTAAGCAAGGAACTGCAAGGCGGGTAATATCAGGAGTAGCTGGCAAAGTATCATCATTCTTTGGACCAGTGCCTGGAGCAATTGCCAATTTAGCAGATGCAGCAGTAGGGTATAATAAAGCAAGAGAAGCAGTAGGTGAGTTAGAGGCTGAATTAAAAAGTGCAATCAGGAAGCTTGCAAATAAAGTAAGTACAACAAAGCAAATGATGGAAGAGAAGTTGATGCAAGATTTTCCAAGGGATGCGGAAGGGATAATGGCGGAGATAGTAGGAGGAGGATTATTAATAAATGGAGGGATGGATATAGATTACAACAATTGCAACAGATACAAAGAGGTGGAGAAAAAGAGTGGGAAAGGAGTGGTGGGAGAATGTGAGTATATAGCAGGATTGAGGAAGGAGGCAAAGATAAATAAAGAAAGGTTGCAGGAAGCATTAGTTAAGGCATCACTTGGGCCAATCAGGGGGATATACACAAGAGAAGTAGCGATGCAGGTAGTAAGGGGAGAATTGGTAGATCCACTAATGGGAGAAAGCTTAAGAAATGGAAAGATAACATTTAAGGGAGGATTACTGGCAGAAGGAATAAGCAAGGGAGTTGAGCATTTCAAGGATAGGGAGGTAGCAAAAAAGATAAAAAATTTGGAAGCAAGAGATCGTGAAGAAAGAATGAGAAGGCAAGTAGAAGCTTTAGCAAAAAAAGAACAAGGGCAATATGAATTTAGCGGAGGAGTAGTTGAGGGGGAGGTAGGAGACAGCTACGAATGCAAGGGAGGAATATGCAAAGCAGATAGCAGCAGCAAAATAGGAAGCAGCAAGAATAAGGGTGCAGAGAAGTACGATAAGATATTAGTGAAGAAATGGGACACAGTATGGAGTATATTTGGAAATAAGCCAACCCAAAAGCAATTAGAAGACTTCATAAAGCAAAACCCATACATAGCAGCGAGGGGGGTTGTTAGAGATGCGGATGGGAATATAAAGCACCTAGAGATAAGAGCGGGAGAGGAGATTTGGGTACCAAATGATATAGCCACCTCATATAAAGCAGGTTATACATCTACCGTGAATAAAGCAGACCATCACCCCTCCTCAGGGAATAAAGGAAGCTACGGTGCATTTGAAAAATATGGCATAGATATGGGAGAGGAAAGTGGATTTAAGGTATATGTAACGAAAGAGGGGAAGGTGGTGTATGAAGATGTAGGTATTGGGCAGTGCGGAGTATTGGGAGATGTGAGGACGAAAGATAAACAAGAGGAAGGAAAAGTAATAGAGAAAGGGAAAGATATAAGTTACGAAGAGTTTAAGAAGCATGTGATAGAGAAAGGTGAGTTGAAGAGTTATGAAATGAACAGGATATATGGGAATGGAGACCCAATGGGAATGGTGGGAGATGTAGGGTATGATATAAATAGTGATCCAGAGGTGGATTCATACTTAAGGTCAAAGTATGAAATATATCAAGATACAGGAAGAATAGATGTGGGAAGGTGGTCATTAGAGATGTATAATGCGGGAGAGATAGCAAAGGATATAGATAAAGCAGATCCATTTTATATAGCAACAATAATAAAAGGAGGAAAAAAAGGATTATTAGTGGCGTATAAGTATGGAGAAGAAATTGTAAATGGCATTGTGGTGCACGCAGCATTAGGGGAAATGGAAGTAGAGGCGGCAAGGAGCGGAAGAATAATGGATAGAGAAAAGATGAAAGTGGAGTTAGAAAATGTGAGGATAGTAGGGCCAGTGGTAGAAGCAATAACGCCAGATATTGTAAAGAAGTTCATAAGAGAAAAAATAGAAGATATGAGTCCAAGTGAGAAGATGGCATATGGAGTGGTGGGAGATGCGATTGTAATAATACCAATAATAAAAGGAGCAACAGGAGTAATAAAGCAAGCAGGAGAATGGGTGGTATTAGGGAAAGAAAAGTACAGCAGATATCAGGGAATCAAGGAGATAGAGAAGCTGTATGCGAAGTATGATAAACTGGCAGCAGAGGGGAAATTGGTGATAAAAAGCGAAGTAGTGGGAGTTAACGTGGGAGAGGAGGTAGAGGTAGGTGGTAAATTAAAAGATGCAACTAAAGGCGTATTTGGCAAGAGTGATGAATTCCACAGTAAAACAAAAGTGGAAAAGGTAGAGGTTGCAAGTGTGGTGAAAAGTGATATTCTGGATAAACACTTTGGTGGCAAAGTAAGGCTAGCAGATCATGAAGGACTTGCGCATGGTGGGCACACAAAGGAGTTGCATGTTGGAAAAGAACCGGCATTTTTAAAAGGTAGAGTGGATAAAATGGTTTTAAAAAATCCTGACAGAGCAGAAGGGGCAATAGCAACAACATACCCAAATGAGAAGATGGCAGAGAGTGTGATAACGGAGGTGATAAGTAAAAGTAAAAATGTGAAGAAAATAGATAATTGGTTGAAGAATTCTTATCCTACTCTTGAAATAAGTGGCAATTTAAGAAGAGAAATAGGATATGGAGTAAATAAAAATGGAGAAGTTATAAAAATGAATAAAGCTACAGTAATATTAGTAAAAACAGAAGAAGGAATAAAAATATTAACATCACATCCAATAGTAGAGTAAAAGATATGAAATTAAAACAAAGAGATTAT
>Ga0194115_10006058_pt1 | contig 12362 bp, 6 predicted proteins | sample TA2MahsurfametaG_3_FD_148656 | JGI IMG/M metagenome (GOLD analysis project Ga0194115, IMG submission 148656) | Freshwater microbial communities from Lake Tanganyika, Tanzania - TA2015002 Mahale S4 surface | ecosystem: Environmental > Aquatic > Freshwater > Lake | place: Tanzania: Lake Tanganyika... | reverse complement strand
CACTGTTCTCTTCTCCTTCTCTCGGTCCGCGAACTTTTCCACCTGCGGCTTCTACCCATGCCTTGTACCGCAAGGCGGAAGGACGCTTGTGGTAGGGACCAAACTCGGAGTCAAGTTTTTCTCGCAATTCAGTCAAAACGTTCTCAAAATCAGAGAATCGGAGACCTTCGTATCGATATGCCAGGATGGTGAGACCAATGATGATATCGGGGTGAGAAAACTGACTGGCGCGACTGGGAATGTCTTTTCCGATGAATGGAATTGCAGCCAGTTGTCGCGCGAGCGACTCGTGTTGCTGGCTGTTCTTCATGTCAGCCTTCGACAGTAGACCGAAAGTCACACGATTGATCTTGCTGAGAACATGTGGGATGAAGTTGCGCAGCAAGTCATGGCTCAGGTTGAGCATCTTCATATACTCGTCGTCAAGCGCTACATGCACTGCAGATGCTGCTGCCTTGTCCTTGAGTGGACCATTCATCAAGTACGACAGCAAATGTTTGTCTTCGACTTGAGGCAATCTTTTGTGCCGTAAATACTGTAGTTGCCAGCGAGCCATCAAAGGCTTTAATTCACGGGCATAAAACTGCCGGTTTAGGAGGACCAGGTGGGGTGTGTACTGCATGTTCTTGTTCAGGATGCCGTTTCGAATCACCATCGAGATATTCTCAAGGATCGAAATGGCTTCTCGACTGTCCTGGAACTCAACGGACATCTTTTTCGTCGAACTATAGAATATTGCATCTAGGAGATGCCATTGAATGTCCCATCGAAGTCCGATTCCCAATTTGCCCCGGGAGTAGTCGATCGGATCCTTTAGACCGATTGGCCAATTCAACTCGCTTTTCAGTGGATGAAGCAAAAGATCGACTTCATCCAGAAGCAGTACGCCAGTTCGGAAGAGCTTTAGGATCTCAGTGCAGTAGTAAATGTCCTCGGGGTCGACATGAGTCTGAACGATCTCAGTCCGATCCCGAAAGCGTCGCGCGATCGCCGACATGGAGAAAGAACCGAAAAAGCCGTTGTTCTTCGGCTGTCGACTTCCACCACGACCGAATTTGGCTTCTTCTAGAATCTTCATCATCTCGACAAATTTGAGCATGAACGACTTTATACTTGTCGGCGTGGCACAAATAACCGCCCGAGTATCACGGGCTTTACAAAGCTTCAAATATAAATCCTTGGTAATGCTCGACCCTCTGTTGAAAGTGAATGTGAACACCGGTTTTCTCACGACAGCAGCGAACTTCTCACGCATGACTCCACGAGAAAACTCAAGCAATGCATGCGGCACCACCTGGGTCACAAGAGATTTGCCGTCAGCTAGCATGAGTGCCAGAAGCGGTGTCACAACGGTGGTCTTGCCAGCTCCCATGATCATCTGATGGCACATCGACTGCCCGCTACGAAGAGCGTCCAAAAATTTGTTGACCAAGATTACCTGACTCTTTCGGAGCATCAGCGAGTACGTGAACTCGAAAACAAGGAATCGTGGGTCAAACTCGATGTAGTTAGGATTCTGAGGGCTGATCTTCATGAAATGTCGCTCCGTGGTGATGTCGGTAGCGACTTTTGTGGCCTGAAGGTCAATCTCCTTGCACAATCTGACACGGCTAGACGGATCGCTCGTTGGCTTCACTCGGCGAAGCAACGCCATTAGCTTCGAGAGACCTGTGAGTGCCCGGTCGGTCTGACTGATTCGAATTGATGTTAGCATGGATACGACCGTCAAACTGGTGACAGTTTTGTACGCTACACCTGACATGTAGGGATTCAATGATCGGATATCATGTTCAGCAGATGTAGACAAAATTGATGCGACCAACAGCTCGAACCAAGCCGCTGGCTCCCGTTCGCTGACTTGACCCAAGCGAAATTTCAAAAAGTTGATTTCGCCGTTCTGACCACCCGCTCCTGGTGAATCGCTTCTTTCGTCGCTTGTAGCGATAGCAAGTGCTCTGTTCATCAAATTCCACAACGACTTCCGGTCGAACTCCATCGCCTGGTTTAGACTTTTGATCAAATTCGTTAGCTGAGCAACAGCGGAATTCAATGCTGCCGGATGAGTATGAAATGCATTCAACTCAGCGGGGGTAAAGCCTATCAGCGTTGGTTTCTTCTCGGAATTTGCGCTTTGAGCATACTTCAAGACATCTGTTGCGACTCTTTGCATAGTTGCCTGCGAACAATGTGTTGTTGCTGACTTGTCGGCCGAGACATCAAACGGTACAGCCCCCGATACTGGGGGTATCCCGAGTTCGGGTCGGGTTAGTTCTCGAACAAACTTCTCCAGTTTTAGTGGTGCCAAAGGTCTTGAGGCGAAAGACTGAAGTTGGTTCCGCGGAATGTTCACAGCCGCGCAGTTATTGATGTCCAAATGAAAGATCGCTCGTGAGTAGTCAGTGAGACGCGGCACAACCCAAAGTCGATGTTGCGAGAAGTTTTCTGGTCGTTTCAAAATCATAGCATTCCTTGGCACGGACTCGCTGAGTGTTGGTACATTTGTAATCAGTGCTTTCACCGACTGTTGTGTCAAAAAAGCGTGTAGCTCGTCAAGGAGACGAGTGACGGCGTCTTTTCCAGCAAACATTCCCTTCAGTTTGTTCATTCCACTATCGATCTTGAACTTCGGAATGTTAGGATGCGCGGCGATCTGAGGATTCTCGGCGAGGATACGAAGAGCGGACATCTCAGCTGTTCCAGACATGAAATCACCCGCTGGGACTAAACGGAAGAGAATTCGTCCCCAGTTGTGTGGTCTATCGCTCGGGTGAAGCTTGAATCCAACTGTACTTGTGAGGAGATCATACATGAGGGGGAAGCCATACTTCGACGACGTCAGCTCCACTCCGGTGGTGAGCGCCCCGTTGATAAACTCGAGTGCCTTCAATCCTCCATACGCGACTTGATCCTATAACGACGAAAACGTCAGCGAATCTTTGTACAGAAAACGAAGCACAAGATCCTCCGATATACTTACATCCTCAGGTCGGCTATACGCAGCGCCAAAAAACTTGGATGTCAGCATTGTCTTCTTGGGATTATCAAGGATGGTGGTATCTGGTCCGATGTCAAAATTGTCGATTGAAGGTGGTCGCTCAGTTCCCAATTTCACGGTTAGACTCTTATCCTGTGGCAATGTAGCGAGGCTGCTGACAGCCGTAACGAATGCCTTTCTATTCAACAAAACCATAGACAACCTTCCACGAGAGCCTGGACTGCACAGTTGCAGCAGCAGCATCTCCTCCTCGGTCGTCAAACGACATGCTGATGACACGTAAGCATGTTTCTTTGCGTATTCCTCCATCTCCTCGGCAACACTCCACGGGCACTTCATCGTCGTCTCTTCACCGAGACCAACAGTCACGACAGACAACTTTAATCTGCATGCATGGGCATCAGGGTGATAATCATTTCCCAAGAACTCCAATTGATTGAAGATTTGTTGCTGCAAAAAAAAAATCAGTGAGCCAAACTGGCGCCCAACTTACACCTGCGCAAAATAACTTACTTCTTCAGGAGTCAAGTTCTCGCTAACGCACGATTCCACCATCTTAAAGACTTCCTGGTACGCTCCAGTAATGAAGTACATAACCATCAAGTAAAGCGAAGATGCGAGCGATGGAGTAACGAGAAACGATCTCGAGTTGTGAATGGGATATAGGTAGCATCGAACTTCTCCGATATTCTCAATCCACTCCTTGTTTCTACGATCGAGTATTACTTGCACAGACAGACGAGTACCGTCATTGTGCAAACGTCTCGGTAACGCACATCCCGGCATTAAAATGAAAAGATCGTTCTCAGCATTCTGAAGGACAATGAAGTGCGAAATGGTGCCCAATAGTCTATCCGCAATATCTCTTGCTTCGGTTGAAACTGCGATAAACAGTCCATCAAAGTCGTTGCTATGTAAACGGAATTCCTTCTTCCCGTCCGGTGTCTCGAATTCTTTTGCCTTGAAAGACAGATTGACCCGAGGAAGTTCAATAAAGTCAATGGAAGCTGCCGCATGGGCACTTTGGACCTTGGAGAAACTCCAGATGAGAACATGGGCGAGGTTGTCAAGTTTCGACAACAACATACCAACTCTTTTCAACAACGACGATGGGGGGGCCGTTACGACATTCAACAAAGTCAATGACGGGCGATTCGGATCAATGTTCTCTGTCAACGGATCCGAACTGAGAACAGGGATTCGTTGAATTACGGCCTCGGCCTCCGTGTTGCAGAACCCAGTAGTATCCATTCCGGGATCCTTTGTCAGCTTGACCTTAAGGCGAGTGGACGGCTTCTCAACAATTTCCTCCTTTTTGTTCGGATTGATTTCATCGTCGTCATCATCGTCATCCTTTAGATCGGGCTTCTCATACCCAATGATATCGTCATTTTCGCTCTGCCAGAAAATATACTTCTCCACCAAAGCCGCAGGCATTAACCCAGCTAAGAATCTCTCTGGAATGTACGTTTGAGTCCCCAATTGTGCATTCAACGCACGTGTCACAACCAAGGATGGTTTCGGGGCGAACGTTGTCATCGGCACACCTGCTGAGAGTGAAAGGATGCCTCCAACACGGTCAGGATAGGGCTCTCCATTTTGAATCTCGTGCATGGAAGTCGAGAGGTTTGAGGCATACTCGAGAACTCGGAAATGCCGGCGTGCGTGTTCCACTACGTTGAAAACTGTGATGGCGGGAGGATGCTGGGTGAGGATAACCTCCTTCAGGGTGTGAGTACAAATACTGTCACCTTTGTCCTTATTTTCGATCCAACCTGTTAGCAAGGCAAAAGGTTCTTCCGAGAAATCCTTGCCCGACATATAAAGCGTTACGCCCGGCAGGATCAGGGGTAGCTTGTCTTTCAAGACTTCAGCCATCCAAGATTCCCCTGCTCGTAGACCGTTTGGGAACTTCCTGGAGTGTTTGGGGTGGAGAAATTCTTTCTTGTCCTTGTAGTTTCTCATGTCTGGGCTCCATGATTCTACGTCATAACGCCGACCTACGAGGCGCCACCAATAGCGGTTTGTAGTGTGCATGACTTCTGCACAGGCAACGTCACTCGCACCGGCCATGGCAAGGTGCCGAATTGCGGCGAAGTCAGGATCTTGAATTATATGCTGATCCAGCAGAGTCATTTTATGATTTTGGAGTGTAAAGTCGCTTAGTTGAACATTCACTTCAATGCCGACGGCTTTCGTCGTGACGTAGAGCATCCATTGCTCGTACGTCTGACCAGGCTTCGGCTTCCGATACGATCCATCACGTAGTTTGATATCTTCAGTATCCGGTACGAATCGACCGTAGCACGTTGGGTGACCGATGCTTTGCCAATGACGTTTGTTGAGCTTGAGCTTTCCAGGGTCGCGTCCACCAGTGGCGGTTGCGATTCGGACAACAGACTCCATAACCTGATCACCATCTTCAGGTTTCTCTCTGATGAATCGTAGGACATTGTAGCGGTGCGTCTGGATCAGGTCAAAGATTTCGGACTGAGAAATCTGGATCGAGGGTGGCGGTTTGGTGGGATTGTTCGTATCCTGTAGGTCGTCGTATACCTTGCTGCTGAACCTTAGGTTGATCGTCAGATAGACCTGTGACGACATAAGGATAGAGACTGCTCGGAAGTCGAGATCTTGATAATCGTAGTTCTTGAACAAGTAAATCAGGTGAGCATGCACAAGACAAGCTATATCCATGTCCTTATTTCTTGTGGGATCAATCCAATACTCCAGAGTTGGAATCGCTTGTGAATCGAGCATTGCTCGGATCTTCTTCAGCGCGGTTTCTACCTTTACGTTGTCGAGCGTCTCGAGCCCACGGGGTCTGGGCGTTCCCGGTACACACTTCTTAAGGGCATACTTGAGGTAGCCTTCAATTCGAACAGCCAACCGAATCGTGTAAAGAATCAAAGGACCAGAAGAAGCCTTTTTCGTATATCGTCCAACATCCATGTCAAGAGCACGTTCCAGCATCTTCACGATGCACTTTGTCAATACATCAGGAGATTTGGCAATTTCGTTGAAAAGCGTCCCATGGGCGGTTGCAAGTAAGGCTTCAAGGCGATCGAAGTCCTTGATGGGAATTTCATCGATCACATCTGTGAAATCGGAAGGTTTCCACCGTCCTGGCTCAAACAAAGCGGCGTCCACAATCATTTGCAGTGATTTCGCTTTCAATGCAGACAATCGTCCTGGGTCGCCATTGGCGAAGAAATCCAAAATTAAGGGAATTCGGAGGTACGGCACAGTCAAGAATTGAACAAACTTCTCTGCGTCGGATGGTGAGAGCACGTGACCGAACGTTGGAAGCTCTTTGTTGTCTAGATGTAGAACATCATCCTCCGTTCTTACGGACACATTTTTGGACCTGTGGACGAGACATCGGGCAAAGATTTTGAGAAATAAAGAAACCTCAAGTCGTGTTTTTTGGTTCGGATGCTCACCTCTTTTGTTGAAACTTGTCACCACATGAGTTCACGACAGTATTCGGATCAGCCGAGGACAGACGAGCACGTACAGCCCTTTGTTTGCTGGAGAATAAGGCCATGAAACCCTTGAACTCATTTTCCCAGGTTGGCGCGACAGCTATCTTCTCAACATATTCCTGTGGATGCCCATGGAATGCTACCACGCTGTAAAACAATCGCGGGTCCTCCTTACTAGTTTTCTTTACGCTCCAGTGCAGCGTTGCGTCAGCAGGCATCCACGCCTTGTTGTCAGGGACATCTGAAGCTGTCTGGGCTTGTCCGCTTACGGCGAACTTAAAGTGGAAGACAATGTCACGAAAGTATTCAAACTCGGGTAGTACCTCTATGATGGCTCCGTTTGTCCCTGCGATCAAACTAGCTGAATAGTTGATCATGTCCTCGTCTGTGGGAGGAAATGGACGAGCTAACGCCAAATTGATGGCCAGCTGATTGATGAGCTCCGTATCGCCGTCCATTGGAGTCATAATGTTGTCAAAGTTAAAAATCGTCTTTCTTTTGAACCCCCGATCAGTCATGGTTGCAGCTCGCAGGTAGTCCAGGCAACGAAAACGCAATGAGCAAAGATTCGGGTCGTAAATTGGCAAATTGGATCCCAAAGTATCGAAAGCTCCTGCTTCAATCGCAAAAGGTTCTGTCGGACCTTCGCACAACCCTGAGTAGTGCAGTGCGAAGGTACTTGGATCGTCACACGCCTTCACACGACAGATTGCGTCAGCAACACAAGCTGCGCAAGCGAACGAAATCGATCGAATGGCTACCAAACCACGAGATTGCTGAACGCAAGCAGTGGCTGAACTGTATATGCGACAGATTCGACGAATCAGGAAAAGCAGATTGAGTTGGGTCTCTCGTCGCATCTTATCCTTTCGCCAAAAGCAGTATCTTGGGTCCGAGTGCGGCATCGGAAGGACTACAGTCATTGCGTATTGAGCAGCCGAAGCGGCGAATGCAGGAGCATTCTTTATCAGGCGTCGTTGCTGCAGCAAAAGACTACAAGCATCGGCAATTCGCTGCAAAGACGAAGATGCTGTCATGTAGTTTGTAGCAATCGGAGGTAGCTCTTCATCTGTGATGACCGCAGGGATAAGGATAGGATCCGGTCGTGGTTCTCCCATCAGCTTCTTTACGACATTTTCGTAGTCGTCTCGTCGAAGTCTACCGAAGAAGGGATACGCTGCTGACCCCGATTCGGTTCTTAGGGACTTTATTGTACCCTTCGAAAATTCGTCCGTTAGGGCAGACTTTGGAAGTCCATGCGAATATTGATCTATCTGTTTGGAAGCAGTGAAGTTGATCTTGCGATGGAGCCGGTCAAGAAGGTCCCAAGTGCTCGACAAGGCAGTTGCCAGAGTTCCGTCGCCAACTTGGTTGGCGTCCATCGTCGAAGCGAAGCCAGCCAAGTTGCGCCCAGCCAACTTCAAGATTCGCGTATCCTCTGGATCCATGGAATGCGCAGGTGCGTTTTCGATCTCGACATACGCAAGGTCTACAGCTGCATTCATCAGCAACATCGACGTGTATTTGGAGGCTCGCACGCCGTTCTGAGGTGTACTCGTCATGGCGAGCTTCGCCAGCGGGTGGTATGTCGAGGCCGAAACTGGGTCAGGGATTTCAAGGAACTCGGCTGCTCCTTGATCTTGATTGGATCGCAGAGGCTGAGAGTTCAGCGATGGTAAAAGTTTGGTGTATAAGAACTCTGCATTGTTTTTCTTGCTTGGATAGACCTGCATCCTGAAGAGAATCGTCCAAAACGTAGAATCTGTCAAACGACGCGAGGGAATGTTCCAGACAGTCAGAGCAAGCTGCTTCAGTTCACGACCAGTTTCCGGATCGAACGTCGACGGGTGGTACTGTAGACCATCCCTGCCCGTGTTGCAAACTGTGAAGGTGAACTTGTCATTCCCAACCGCCCGGACGATGTACAAGCAGAGATGGAAATAGTCGGGCTGTTGCCATCCACCTGGCAATACCAACTGTTGGTTCGGTTGCAAATTCTCAATCAATGAGACAAACACATTGATAAAGTTTATGAAGAGTCCGTCCAGTACCTGTCCAGAGGCACCAGCAGAATGTGGCAGAAGCGAAATCAACTTGATGCAAGCTTCACATGCGAGGTGGTTAAATTTCATGAAGTGAAGAGGGCCTCTGCCTCCGCTCGACCGTAATGAAGCGAAACGCCCCGCCCCACGTTTGGTAGCTTCCTCCGATTCAACGACCACATAGCACAAAAATGACAAGGCCTTCGCCAATTGCTGGTACGCAGCTGCTCGATCGGACATCTGCTCTGGTGTCAACGGCGTCTTTCTCACATACGTGTCCATGTTCATCAACGCCCAAAAGGGCGGGACACGGAAGATGGGACTAAATTTACGTGATGGCAACGTTCCGCTGGTCCCCGCCAAGAAATCGTATGGGTTGAAGACGGGTTCAGTCAGGCCTGACATGCCTCCCAGACCAACTTCAATTTCTCCCGAGCTTGTCGGGTTGAGCGAGACACCACTCGATCCGATACCCGATACAGCTGCTTCTTGTTCACGACGTAGTTCCTCTTTTTCTTTGCGCATCTGTTCCTTAAGGCGAGCCTGTTCCTTCTCGCGAAGCTTTTTGGCTTCTTGTTCCTCTTTTGACACGGTGGCGTCTTGTGGCGTTTTGTCACTGGAAACGTTGGATCCTTGTGCGACTGGAGTTGGAGATTTTGAGATGGAAGGTGTTGGGACCTTCTTGCTGGAATCCTGGCTCGTCGTCGTCGGTATCGCAGGTGCCTTTACCTTCATCTGATCAGGGGGTGGTAAATCCTTCTTTGGTGGGGTTGCAGCAGGCGTGGGTATAGGCTTATCGAGAGTGCTCAAGTCCAACGGCTTGCTCAACGATAGGGGAGTATTCATGGACAGGGTCATCGGCTGTTGACCCTGAGTCGCGTTTAGCGGTTGAGGAGCAGGTGCCTTACCCATCGAAACCGCGGCAGGCTGAGTTCCACTGCTTGTCATCCCTCCTGATGCGCCCATATTTCCAGGAGTGAGAGAATCAAAGGCGGAGAAAGGGTCCACCGACTGCTGCTGAAACTGCTGCAGGGGAGGTGGAGACCCAAAGCCTTGCTGTTGTTGCAACGGCGGAACTCCTTGACCGTAGGGGTTCACGCCGGCTTGTGGGGCTCCGTATCCGCCGAGATTTTGTTGAAAACCAAGATTTGGCTGAGGCGCAAATCCACCAAGACCTCCTTGTTGCTGTTGCTGCATCGCAGGTGGTCGCTGTGGCTGCTTGACAGCAGCTGGAGCAAACGATGCCTGCTGCATTCGTTGCTGCATCGACATCTGCGGCTGCTGTTGAGGTGCCCCAAACGCCATAGTCGCAGGCTGTTGCGCGGGCATGGCCGTGACATAGGAAGGCGGAAACCAGCCTTCCTGACCGTTGCACGATCCCCACCACCAAGCTCCCTGTTGGTTTGGCTTGGCGGTAACCACAGCTCCCTTTTGGAAAGAGAGTTGAGATTGACGTGCATCACCTGTAAAGGGATGCTTCGCCGAGTACATGATTGGCTGCGACATGGGACTCGATTCAAATGTCAGAGGTTGCTCGACACGGTCACCTCACGCAAAACTTGCCTCAATGAGTCAATATACTTCCGATAGGTGAGTTAGTTGACTTGATGAATTGGCCCTAGTCGTCGATCTAAATGAAGACCTTTTGTCTGAAACGTAGCGGCACAATGATGGTGCGCCTTTTATTCGGTGTTGGGTCTGCTATCTGCGTCCATTGCGATCCGAAAGATCGCTGCTGGTTCGTGGAAGACCGCACAACTGAGCCGTTGAGTGAGCTCGCCCGCGCGGTAAAATTGCGCGGACGATGGACGAAGTCTGGCGTTCGAGAGGTTTCTCGAACAACCCCTGAGTGACCGCTGATTCAGATATAGTCTCGTCGGGAAAATTCTGCTATGGGGTAGGTAGTCACGTCCCGCACCATGTCTACCGTTGATTGCACTGGTGAGTCTCCGAGTGCGGAAGCGCCAACGGGTGGTATCTTGAGGTGATGTACGTCGTTTCTGGCATCAGAGTACTTTCTACCATTACGCAACGACATCACATCAACGACTTATCACCATGTCAACTTCCGAAGACCCGAAGGAGCCTAGTGAAGGGACTCTAGAGCTAACTTCTGTGGAAAAAAAGCATCTAGACTGGACGTTGCTTCAGGGCCATTGTTTGACAGGAGGCGGACGTGCTGAAGAGCTTTATTCGGCGGAACGAGGATTTCCATATAAGGAGTCAGAGCTTCCACACTTCCATTTGCTGAAGGAGGACACACATGAGACATTCCGAGCTTGGAGAAGTACTCAATCGCCTGCGTCCCTCGTCACTGGTGCCTGGAATCGTCCCCTATTTGTGGGTGGTTGGAATCACACCACCGACTGCGATGAACGAGTTTACAATCTACAATCCCGAAATCTCTTTATCGATCTGAGGATTCCTCGGACCCGAGAAATCGTACTTCCAAGGGATGCAAAAAGTTTGGATACATTCACACCTCATCAGTTGCGCTTATATGCACGACAGCATGTCTTTGCCGGCTATTCAGTTGTCGCTCCGGAACACGAACGGCCTCTTTGTACTCGACATCACTGTATCGACTGGAATTTCGTCGGTCATGGTCGACCACGGCCCAATAAATGGTGGATCCAGACCAACGAGGACGGTTCACAATGGAAAGAGTCTTCCTACGCCACCGACGAAAATAACCAGCACTATTACTTTGAGCGATGGCAACGATACAGCAACAGTGGCCCCTCCTTCGATGGGATCCGACTGGCTCTACGAAAGGCATCTTCCGAGAATCGTGATGGGATCTTTGTATTGGTAGGTGATCACTTCAACTACATCCTAGCTCGTGAGCTCCGTGGAGACGAACCAGATTACGGGCAGTCTTCGCTGGTCACGCTAGTGGATGCCGCAGTGGCCGCCGGTGATCTCGAGACAGCCAAGTCGTATCTGAGTATCGAAGCAGGCCACGGGACTATTTCAGCTGGGTGGAAACTAGACTGTGCTATTCCATTCTGGAACGAAGGATCATCACTATCCTTCGATCGATCTTCCATCGAAATCATCAGGGATTTTTCTACTCTCGATGCGGCCATACAGTGGGGAGGATTCGAATGGGATATCATGGATTCAAGTTTCGACACTGTCGAAGAACTGGTATCCTTTCTGTCATCGTAGGCTACACGACTAATCGATTGTCAAGTAAATACAAGCTGAACGAAGGGGAACGGAAACCCTCCATGACACGAAGCCTTCGTAGCCCCCAAAAAAGGGAGTTTTGGATTGCCCACTTTGTCAAGTTTTCGAAAGGTTTATATCCAGAGAACAAGAAAACATATCGAAATGAGTGAATACAATGCCGCGGTGGACCGATTGTGGATAGGAAAGGCGAGGGCTTCATGGCTAGAAAGTCGTATGTCGACGAGCATGACTTTCAAGGGGTGCAGTAAGGACGAGGGAGCGTCGCCTTGACCGGTAGATGGACCGAGGCTCCATTCCTCCGGCCCTCACCAAAATCTATCGCTCAACATCCCTCTTTCGGCCTCTGAACTTCCGCCAACAGCGAAGCCCCCCGTGTTGTTGGGCTTTCGTTGGGGTCGCGACGGTAATTGGAAACTCCATCATTGACAAAGAGAGAAAGGGCACAACCAACGATTTCCGCCGCATGACGCGTAACAAGTGATTCAAGAAATCCAATCGGAGGAGTCGGAAAGTCGCAGTGATGGGGATGTGCTGCAGTTGCAGCCGCCAAAAGATGAGTGCAATCTTTAGCTGAAGCCAACCATGATGACACCATAAAGCGAAAGTGATATAGAGCTCAGCAACAGATTGGTTTCGACTCCTAAT
>Ga0194115_10006056_pt1 | contig 12364 bp, 6 predicted proteins | sample TA2MahsurfametaG_3_FD_148656 | JGI IMG/M metagenome (GOLD analysis project Ga0194115, IMG submission 148656) | Freshwater microbial communities from Lake Tanganyika, Tanzania - TA2015002 Mahale S4 surface | ecosystem: Environmental > Aquatic > Freshwater > Lake | place: Tanzania: Lake Tanganyika... | reverse complement strand
GTCATATGCAAATTTATTTTTATATTAGGATATTTGAAAAATTGATATTTCATTGGGTAAAATAATCATTTTCAGCCACAACATCCTTTCTTTTACTTTTATTTCCTAGTCTTTTATACATCCTTTTTGTTGATCGTCATTCTATTATCTTTGGAGGGAGTTTCTTTAATAAAAATATTAGTACCCACAGCCTTTTTGATCTTACTTGGATTGATCTTTTAAGGCTATTTTTATTCAATGACAACTTAAGGAATTTATGATGGACGAGTTTTTCTGACAATCGACTGTGGCCTAACGACTGACTCATCATACTATGTTGGATCATGAAAAGCACTTTGTTTTATTTCAATATTTTTCTAATAAATCCCTGAATTTTATCAAATTTACTTTACAAGAGCTCTGTAAAAATTTATCTAACATTATAGCCCGTTTTAGCTGATACCTACCAGCAATCAATATCAAATTTATCTTTGTACTATTTGATAGGTCTCTCAGTAGGAACCTTTCTTTCAGACTACATATCTATTTTATTTCCGACTACCATCAGGACAACTTCGTTAAGGTTTAGATTTTAATCTTGTTTAGAACACATTTACTTGCCAATCTCATCCATGACTCGACGTCAAGGTAGGACTGAGGTTCAGTCACATCGTAAACTATCAAAACACCACTTGCGCCTTTGTAGTAAACTTTGCTCAAAGATTTGTATCTCTACTGCCCAGCAGTGTCCCAAAGAGTGGTCTTGATATTCTGGTTGCGAACTTGTACAATTTTTGATAAAAACTATACACCTACTGTGGCTTTTTGCGCCTCGTTAAACTCATTTCTAATATATCTTGTCGCAATGTTAGTTTTTCCAGTTCCTGTCGATCCGATAATCACAATTTTGAACATTTAGTAATCGTCATCCATTTCTGCTGATGCTTTGATTATATAATAGGAAATCCCACTTATTAATATTATTAGATTTTTTATTAACTCATCGAATATTCATTTAAAAAAGATCTAAGAGCTTTTATGTGGCTTATCTTTCAATTTTAGTAAAAAATGAATGTAATAAATAATTTTTTCATTAAAGAATGTAAATTTATACTTCAATCAGGTTAGATAAGTTTAATTTGCAATAAAATAATATGAATCCAACTTATAAAAATCAGTCCGCCAACCATCACTATCAACAGCTCTTTCATAAAAATAATAAATTGTATCAACAACTCATCCAAGGTGATCATTCTGGTAATTATACGTTTGAAAATAAAAGGTTCGAGCCCTCGAACATCGCGCCAATCAAGTTCAACGTATCTTCGGATAGTATGGGCGGGAACAGAAATTATATCGAATATACTCAAGCCATTCAGTAAATTGACTCTTACGGGGCTAGAAATCACAATTTATTCAAAAATTTTGAATCCCCTAATACAAAAATCAGCTTCTCAAATTTAAGCAAATCTTTTCCAGATACTTTCAGTATCATTGAGCATGAAAACGAATAGAATTCTACAATCAATATATATAGTCTCAGCAGGAATTAGATTGAACAAAACCTATCAATATCTTCGAACGCTTTAGAAGGAAAAGCTAGACAAGATGAAGACTGTCAATCTGCCAGACCGTTCTAGTCTCAAGAACAGAGCAAATAGTTTAACTGTATACTAGACTCTGAATGTCTGTAGTAATAAATCCAGAAAAAATCCAAAAATTCGGTTTGTGAGGAGGAAAAAATCACTAAGCACAAAAGTGAACAGTATTCGTATCAAACTGTAAGTGTGAAACAGGAGTATAATGTAATATAGGAGGATCAAGACACAAAAGTGCCAAAATTGTTGACTGATAGCATGATAAAAAAATAAATGAATCGAAAATTATAGGAAAGTTCTCGTAAATCAAAAAATGAACCTGTTTAAAAGGATATTATGACTAATTAGTATAGTCTTCAAAAGAAATAAGTTTATTAGACTAACCCTTATAACATAATTTAAGGCAATTTCATTTAGAAAAGAGGGCCTACAAATAAGTAATAGACTAGTAAGTCCATAATTCTTTCCTACTAATAGATCAAAAGATCCTAGAACAATCGAAACAACCGTAAAGTATCTGATTATTAATCTGAAAAATCTCAAGACAAACATAAATTATCACCTGAAAAGAAGAAATATATTGTCACGTATAGTGAGAACAAAAGTAACAGTATTAATATTTCTTGCCGCACGATACATAGTGTATAGTCTGCCAAAGTCCAAAGAGAGACTCCTAAAAGTGAACCTAAGTATCACGTTCTGCCTTAAAAAATGGTTCGATCGAATTCAATCGACAATAAATCCAAACCTATGATAAATGCTAAAAGTGCATAAGTAGCTAAGGAAAAACAAGAGAGTTCTTAAACTTTCAGCGGAAGTAAGTTATTAAAAAATTCTAATCCTGAATAATCGAACCAAAAAGATCATGATTTTGTCCAGTTTCAATAAGAATCAATAATTTACGAAAGCAATGCATTTGATATCTGCTGCGGATTCTCAAAAAAATAAGAAACTTCAAATGATGGACCAAATAAGATTAATTACTTACCAATCAAACAGAAATAGACAAATTTAGTGTATATTCATACAAATCTTAAAGGTCATTCAGATGCCTTGAATTCCTATAATTTACCAATATGTAACAGGCTCGAAGAAAAACCTAGGAGCTAGTATAAAATCAACCCCATATAGTCACTGAGGGAAAAGAAATAGACCACGATCGGATAACCTTTGAGGGCCAAGAAGGGGCTTAGGCTTATCGGCTACAGCTCCAAAAAGGTCGAGTAGTGATTATACATAAGTTAATATATCAAAAATTATTAAGTTAATTTAGATCAAATACCTAGTTCGCTAGACGCTTTGAGTAAATCTAGTGCAATTGCTGGATCTATTTAAAACGGAGGCAGCTTATTTATGTTTTTCTTTGCATTGAAAGTTCTGTAGTACAAATATTCTATGATTGCCTCGACGATCCTTGCGGAATAGTTCAAATTGGTTGGCAATTTTTTATTCCATAATTTACTTTACACAACAAATTAGTTTCCTTAAAGAGAAAACAAACGTGTGTAATCATTTGCTGTCAGTGACATTGAGTTTTTACTTTGACTTTTAAATTATTGAAATATTGAGATTTATATAACATCACAGAATAACATTTTCGTAAAACTTTAAAGTTTACTTTATTTTCTTAGAAAACTTGTTGCCCTCAATGAATATCTAAATTTTCTTGCCGTTATTCTCTAAAAAATTGCGGAAGATAGTTGAAGAACCATCGGCTATAGCGTTGTTGGCTAGGTTGAGGACTTTCAAGACAGTATTCTTGACATAGCATCTACCGGTTGCTGTCTATTTAACTTCAAGGACAAAAGGCACTGGCTCTTAAGGGGCTCCTTTCTTTCTCTTTTTATTCCTTTAAATAACTTCATCTCGAGCCTTTTATTTAAGCTTATGTTGGTTATATTCTTCCTCAGATAGCGCTATTTCTCCAAAAGCGTTGAAAAATCGGGTTAAGAAATCATTAGAATTAAGACTATTTTTAGACAGTCCTAAGAATTAAATAGTCTTATTCTATTACATGAATGAAGATATATCTTCGACGATGTCAGATTACAGACAGTTACCATACAAATCCAAACTTTTTAATTTAGATTCAGGATTTTATCGAATCTTTTTGATGATCTATCGTGCTATTTGATTGCCAATTTTGCATTATCTTAGAATTAGATGCTGTAAAGATGGTCTCACGCATGTCAAAAATATTTAGTTTCTTTTTGGGTACTATAAAATTGGATTCCACTCGAAATATAGAGTTGTCAACTGATCTAATTTATATCAAAGATACCCTATTTTTCGAGAACTTTTTTAATCTAGTCGATTTAATGTTACAGATTGTTATTGGAAATCTTGATTGAATTGATTTTGTAATTAGCGATCAGAAATGCGAAAATTCTCCAAGTTATAAGGTCAATTTTGTGATTGAGAAAAACTGCAAATTTTTATCCGTAGTCGTTGTTCTTCAGACTTGGATATTGGCTTTGTTATTTGGGTCTAACTGACAACGAAGGGTGGACATTCGTTCCTACTTTTTCAGCCAAGATCGCATAGTTTTACTCTAATGATTTTTAAGGCACGATAAGTGCTTTGAGTTCATTTGTATAATTATTGATAAAAGCTTAGAGCTTATCAGTTGCCTCGGAAGTGTATCGATTGTACTCCCAGTAAAGTCCTGGCTGAAAAATGGCTACGATTTCTAAATAAATTGAAGTATACATTTTTTCTCTTATGCTTTCTTCTTCATTAAGTTTTATATTTATAATAAAGAGAAATAATTAATACAATTTGATCAATATACAGGTCTCAAAGATTTGAAGTAAGATTTTCAACTAAATTACTATTCTAACATTCTAACATTTTTTATCATATTTTTTAGATTTCATATGCTTGAAATAATTTTATCAAACAATAAATATTTAGATATATGAAGATGCAGCCTGATATAAACGATATAATAAACAAATACATTCAGAAAAAGATAAAGAGTGATGAGTATAATAATACATAAAAGAGAAAAGGAAGAATCATAATCCATAGTTTATCGTAAATAATAGACCCTTAAGCAGAAAAATAGAAAGCTTCTTTGTAAAGAATAAATCTTAAACTTAAAGAACAAGATATTCGCAATAAATCTGTCAACAATTGGTTCACTCACAAAAAATCTATTTAATCCAGGCTTTTCATGTAAAAAAACTTCCAGCAGGTAAAATTTTAATAATTTAGAAGTAAAAAAGTAAAGAAATTAATGATTTGCTAACTATTTAAAGTCACAAAAAGAGATTGCAGCAGTATTCATAGATGCTAAAGAATAGAATCAAATAAAATCCAGAAAGCACTAAATTTCCCCAATAAAAGTAGGCAAAAAATCATATACATAATAAATTGGATAAAAATTATAAGACAATCTATACTAAGCCTTTTCGTCAATAGTAAAATAAAACAAGTCCTTTGAAGCCAAGTATTAAAAGGTCAAACATCAGTCTTTTTTACAAGACTAAATTTAGAAATAAGTTTTTAGTAAAATTAAACGATAATTTGATAGTTTTGAGTGAAAAATAGATCAATAGAACTAAATCTACTATTTAGAGACCTTTTTATCAGACTTTTTATTGATCGAAGTATTGACTAAGGCCAATAGAGTTTAAAGTGATACAGTATGTTAATTTATTAGACTTTTAGAATGACTATAAAGATAATTATAAATAAATTCAAATATAAATTTATTTGACTTATGCCTTTACAGTTACGAGACCACTATCTCTCTCAAAGCTCTCATTTACAGCAGCAAGCTGATGACTCAAGCAGACTCATCAACATTCTCCTGTATTTTGCTCTTCCCTACGGTATTCTTCTGATCGTCTCTTTTTTGTTCCACTCGAGATCGGTGTAGGCGCAAATGGCCATGCCGCTCTGGCCCTTTCCATCGACAGGTGCGCAGAAACTAATCTACTACGTAGTCGTAGCAGCTTTGGGCGCAATCGGATTATACGTTGTGATTGGCAACTATTGGGGAAACTCCAGCTGGCTTCTCTATGCAATTGGATGTGCTCTACTCGCTGCCTATGTGTTTATATACACACTTACCAGCAGGTTCACTTTCTTCCTGACAACGATTGTGGCAGTTCTCCTTGCCGTCGATATGCAGTGGCTCTTCATATAGACTGCGAAAATGGCTTAAAATGGCATTTCTGACGAAATTATTCGCAACTTAGTCGGAGGAGTTGGAGCTTGGGCTATCATATATGCGTTGCTTACCTTAGGACAACTCTTGGTATCTTTTGGATTCAACAGAAAATGTCAAGCAATCCTTTATTTTATTACAGCTGTAGTCGCAATTGGACTGATCGGCTACTGGAATAGAAGTAACTATGCCACATGGATTAATCTAATTGGATTCTTTGGAGTAGGAGTTTTCCTGATACTTTTTGGACTGTTCAACAGTCACAAAAACTCATCTTCAGACCTCGAAAACCTCTTATGATTATTCATTTCATCAAATAATTCAAATATTTATGGTTGATAGACTATCAAGCAGAAGTTTTTCCCTGAATAAACATTATTCCTGAAGCAAAAGATAGGCCTAAGAAACCTAGTAAAGCCAAGTCAACTAGCAAAGCTCCTACCAGTCTTCCGGCAGGGCCTGAAGATACGTATCCTATTGCGTATATCACTCTGGATATGACAGTCACGAGTCCAAGGGCAGCGCTTACTATAGGGAAGTAAAGTCCAGAGATGAATAGAAAGGCAAAAATGCTTGGGGCTGATTCGACTAGGTTGTAGTGGGCTCTTTGGGCGTTATTAAATCTATACCATTGAGCATAAGTGAGCTTCTCTGAATACCTTCCGCTTCCCATATCAGGATACCCTCCTTTTTTGATTTCTTACTTAGTCTCCCTTGTATGAATATCTCCAAAGTTTGTTTTCATAAATTCTTCAGTAAACACTTCTCCCCTGATCCTTCCTGGAAAGGCAAAACCTATGATAAGTATTTCAAGAGCGAAAAGTGTTGCCACGATCAGGACGTATCCATATTATTGGGGCAGTGTGAATTGGAATGGTGAAGCTTGAGCCATGTGGACTATATCTTAGACGTGAATCATCTTAAGTAAAGATATTAGATAATATTTATAATCAGAAAAAATAAAAATCAAGACTCTATTATTGGTTAAATATATTTATTCAAAAAATCAAAAAAAATTGTTTTATTTGTCTAAAAAGATTCAATAATTCGTTCATTTTTATAAAATCATGAATTAGCGCATTAAAAAAAAGATATATATATTTTTCTTTGTTGACAAATTTACAACATCCAAGGTCGAATAAACTGATGATAGACTAAAAGAATAATCAAACTGCTCTCCAAGTGTACAAAAATGCGAACTGGGCATAGAGAAAAAAATAATTGAAAACTAGCAGAAATCAGCGAACGACTAAATCCATAAAAAATATAAAATGGATTGATACTCCTTCGGATCCTTTATTTAACTGTATATCTAAACTAATCTAGACTGTTCTATTGATGCAGCAACATCCAACCGCAAGGCTATAAAATATTGTGATATTACAGGCTACGAGGTAAAAACTGATTGATTTAGACAAAATATAAAGATAGTGTGAGCGGACTGTACTTTTATGACAAGGCTGTCAACAACTATATCAAAATGTTGAGTAAACCTGTCTCTGAACAGTTTCTTATTTTGAGAGGATAGACACCCATAGATAAGGTTGTTTGAACAGTCAAATCAAAAAATGATATTTTTAGAATCTATATCAACAAACTTTCCCGAATACAATCATTTAATAAAATTCAATCTAAAGAAGCTTTCCTTTTTATCATTTTTTATTCTATGCTCCTTCCTTGGGAATAAATATAATATTTGATTATAATTTACTAGCAATTTATAAAAGAAGTAGTTTTGAGCGTTTAATTATATTAATATGACTTTTTGGGCATAGATTTCATATTATTTTTATTGAATAGAGTGAATATAAAACAAATCGTCGGATTTTTATTTAAATTTTGGTTGTATTTACCCAGTGAATAATAAATATAAATAAATATCAAAAAACTTATGCGTATTTGGGGTATAATCTTCCTTATAGCATGTTTGGCATGGACTATGAGTGCATGCCCTAGCAACTGCTACGAATGTGATGCTCAAGGCTCAATTTGCTTTATCTGTTCCGAAGGATTTTAACTTAGCGTCCTCGGTACATGCGTCGATAAAAATAAAGTAGCATACTGCAATCTTTTCGGACCTGCAAATCAATGTTTCGCTTGCCAACCGACCTATAGATATAATGCTAACTCTTAAAGATGTTAAAAATAATACTCAGGATGTCTTTTGTTTGATCCTTCCGACGATCAATTTTGCTAACAGTGTGGGTTTGGCACTGTCTTGAAGAACGGAAGGTGTCTTGGACTGATCAACTGCAATTCTTAACGAGAAAGCTGTACTGGATGTGCTCCAGGATTTACGTTATCGAACGGAAGATGCCGGGACAACTCTGGAAACTGCAACAAGCTCACCAACGATGGTTTGTGCTAAACTTGTAAAGCTGGTTTCAAGTTGATAGGTTATAGATGCATCAGAGAGACTGTCAGTGTTTATGGATGCTACATATACGATTAAGCAGGAGTTTGCTCTTTGTGCAAAAGCGGATTAAATTTGTATAAAGGAAACTGTTTTTCTCCCAACTAGATCAATCAAATCGAACAAGGAATCGTTCAAATGTCTCAGATCATGAATACAAGGGGAGGATAAATTAGAGTTATAACTTCAGAAACTAGAGTCACTACTACAACTACTGCTGTCCCAAATAATCAAATTAGTTTCAATTTTGATGACTTTGGAGATTTCTCTGACTTTGGAGGTAGTAGTAATGCACAAGGATCGTCTCAAACAAACATTGTCACAACTGTAACATCTACATCAAGCTCATCATCAACTTCATCTTCTAGCAATTCAAATTCAAATCAAGGATTCCAAGGCATCACAGTAACCGGAGGGCCTGTTTCTTCAAATTTGAACTCAAATTCTGGGCCAGGATTTGTGACAGTTACAGGCGGACCTGCTGCCTCTAATTTGATGACTGTAACCGGAGGGCCTGTTTCTTCAAATTTGAACACAAATTCTGGGCCAGGATTTGTAACAGTTACAGGCGGACCTGCTGCCTCTAATTTAAACGTGAATCCTATCCAAGGATCTGCAGGAAACATCAATGCTCAGATAAGCACTATTACGACTTCTTCTAATCCAGGTACCTCTAATACTAGAGTAAACACTAGTTCTACAACAGTCGCTCCTAACACACCAAACTGTCAAAGTTATAATCTTTTGACTGGGGCATGTACTGCATGTATTCCAAATTATATTCTCACAGCTATTGGACAATGTAATTTGAATCAATTTGCCATTTCAACAAACACAGGTTCTTCTTCGACAACTAGTCAGACGATTATTAGTACTACATCGAGTTCTAGTTCTTCTTCAAGCGGAATTAATTCAGGAACTACAACTGTAGTGCCTAATACTCCTAACTGTCAGAGTTATAATCTTATGACTGGTGTTTGTGTTGCCTGTCTACCAAACTACATGCTGACTGCTAACGGACAATGTTCGTGGAATCCAAATAATAACAACAACAATAATAATAACAACAACTCTGGCTCTGGCTCTGGAGGAGTAATTGTTATTCCTAATTCTCCAAGAGATCCCAACTGTGCAAGATATGAGAATAATATGTGCAGGCAATGTTCAAACAGGTACTACATTGGCTCAAACGGTTTGTGCATCCCAGTCAATCCTTTGTGCAGAGATTTTGATTCCAACAACGGAGCCTGCAGAAGCTGCTATCCTGGATATAGTCTCAGCGGAAGTCAGTGCATAGTCTCCAGGCAATCTGACCCTTTCTGCAAAGAGTTCCTCAATGGTGTTTGCAGTGTTTGCTACCAAGGATACTTCTTGAACAAAGCTAGAAACGCCTGTCAACCTCTCAACCCTCTATGTAGAACTTCGAACTTAGCCGATGGTTCATGCAGATCTTGTTTCCCCGGCTACAGACTTGTAACTGAGACTGGACTTTGCGCTGTGGCCTTCCAAGATCCCAACTGCAAGAAGATCGACAACGAGATGAATAGATGTATGGAATGTTCCGCCAACTTTTATTTGGCTAATGGCCGATGCACCCAAGTCAATCCTCTCTGCAAAACATCAGACATGTCTAACGGAAGATGCACTAGTTGCTACCCAGGCTACATTTTGACCTCTGGATCATTGTGTGTAGTCGCTGAGGAGAACGTCGTTGACATCAACTGCCAGAACTTCACCAACAACATCTGTGTCAGATGTTATAATAGCTACTATCTCAATCCAAACCGATTATGTGTACTAGCCAACCCTCTCTGCAGAACCATCAACCAAACTAACGGCCTCTGCCTCACCTGCTATCCCGGATATTCTGTTGTTAACGGCAACTGCACCCTCAGTGCCGCAGTTGGAGGCGACGCTAACTGTAAAAGAGACGACGGAAGAGGATTTTGTCTTGAGTGTTACCCTGGTTACTTAGTTCAAAGCAATAATGGAAAATGTATCAAGATTTAGCTAAACTGTAAGAACTTCACCAGCAGAGGTGACGGATGTACTGATTGCTATGGTGGCTACGTTCTAGTAAATAATAACTGTGTGCTGTAAATCTTAGCCCCTAACCAAAACAACGACATCGCTTGCATCAAAGCTCAAGGTGCTCAGTGTATCACTTGTGCCTCTGGATTCTATTTGGCCCCTAATGGAGTTTGCATTCAGGAAAACACCCTATGCAGAACATACGATAGAGTTAATGGTGCCTGCACCTCTTGCTACCCAGGCTATACAATTTCAGGAAATACTTGCATCGTTGCTGCTCCTTTTGAGATCCCCCACTGCGTCAATATTCTAGGAGACCGATGCACTGAATGTGTCCAAGGATACTATGTAAAGAACAACGTCTGCGATCCTGTAAGTATCTTATGTTTGACATACGACATGAGAGACGGTCTTTGCACAAGCTGTATTCCAGGATACTTCTATCAAGATAGGGAATGCGTTTATCCTAGCTTGGGCATCGATCCTAACTGTATTAGATACACAAATAGTTTCTGTACTACTTGTAACCAAAGATCAGTCCTTATCAACTACAGATGCTAACCGATCGACCCAGACTGCAACAACTTTGATTCATCAAGAAATGTCTGCATATCTTGCCTTAGAAACAAAAGACCATCAGGAATTAATTGCATTTGATGAATATAAAATTTATTATAAATAGACCTGTCTTCTTCTAATATTCTTTGATTCTTATATAGATCAATCAGCTCTATTTCTTTGTGGAACTGTAGTTCAAGTCCGCACGAACAAATACTTTAGACTCTGGAGGTTTCATCTAGGTATGGCTACCAGAAAAGTGCTTCAGACTTATCAAAGATGCATCTTTGGTCTGCTATTTCAGCTACTCGCTTTATCGCATCCATTTCTTTTTCTTCTCAAGCAAAGAAGCCAAACTTTCTTACCTTTTCTGATAATTAGGCTATTTTTTAGCCACGCTTATGATTTCTTCAGCGACTTTAAAAGTATCTTCAGCAATTTAAAGCAATGCGCTTCGGTGTATTTATGCTTCTCTAGATATTTTAGAATTGTAAAAATTTACACCGCCTTATACGACTCCAGCAACCTGTTTGAACATTCCAGCAAAATATCTCTCAAGTTGAGGCGTCAAGTTCTCAAAAACTTTTTACAAATATTCTGGATTCTGATAATTTACTTTAACCTTTAATTTTTATTCAATGTTTTTTTGTATATCTTGAAGCTGTTTTTCAAGTGAATTTACTCTTTTTTAAAGATCATTAAATTTTTTTTGAACAGTTTTCATCTTTATATCAATCAAAGTCTCTATAAGTTTCTTATGTTCTTGTGATAATTATGAAGAATTAGAAATTTGTTATTTTTCTTCCTTTATTACACAAATTTAAGTTTTCGTTTCTTACTTTTTTACTTCAGAAGGCTGATTTTTGTTATTCTTTTCTATTGAAACCGGAACACTGAGCTTTTCTTCTTTGAAAACAGATTTTAACAATTTTGAATGATCAATCTTAATCATTTCTACTTTTTATTTAGATTTGTTCAAAATGTACAAAATAGTAAAGGTTTCTTAGCCAATGTTTATAATTTTTAAGCTTTTTGAATCGTTTCCGCCTTTTTTGTCAATAATATAGTTTACCTAGCTCTATGATAAATTTGAAAATTGATAAAAGTCCCCTTTTCCTTTCTCGTAAGTTGCCTTGTGCGTGATTAAAACTTTATTAAAGTTACTTTAATCAGACAACACCATAAAATTGCAGTAATCAGTATTTTATTTATTGCTTATAATTAAAAGTAAGTTTTGTTTGATTTCACTATGCTTAATGACACCATCGACAGTTGAAGTACCTATTAATTTGTACTCCTTCAGGTCATAAAATTAAATCTACTTCTAGTTCTTTTGATTTATTAAGAATCGATCGCGATATAGTCCGATTATAGTTTTGAGACAATTCATTGAGTATATTTTTTCAAATGAATTTGATTCATTTTTACCGTATATTTATGTCAAATTATTATTTTACTAAGCTTTTCCAGCATCTCTTTTCATTATTGCAATACTAACGCTGTCAGGATTACATATTAAACTGTACGTGGAGGAAAAAGGGGGCAATATTGACTTCAAGTTTAGAGCATCAATTTTTAGGATGTTTTATTTTATTTATAAAAGCCTTGAAA
>Ga0194115_10006054_pt1 | contig 12366 bp, 9 predicted proteins | sample TA2MahsurfametaG_3_FD_148656 | JGI IMG/M metagenome (GOLD analysis project Ga0194115, IMG submission 148656) | Freshwater microbial communities from Lake Tanganyika, Tanzania - TA2015002 Mahale S4 surface | ecosystem: Environmental > Aquatic > Freshwater > Lake | place: Tanzania: Lake Tanganyika... | reverse complement strand
ATGGTCATATCCCTGATTGCGGTCACCGCCGGGTTTGTGGCCTGGCAGCTAAGGGGCGCCGCTGCCTTCATGGCCGCGCTTTGGCATGCCTGGGACTTATTCCTGTTCATTGTGCCATCACTGGTGGCGGGGCTGCTGCTGGCCTCGGCGCTCCGGCAATTGCTCTCCCCGGATGCTTTGGCGCGCTGGATGGGGGCGGATAGCGGAGTTTTCGGATTGTTTGTCGCAACGCTGGTCGGCACGCTATCGCCCGGGGGCCCCATGGCGGCTTTGAGCATCCTGATTGATCGTCGCTACCCGCTGCGTGCCTGAATTGGCGGATTTCGGTCATCCGGCGAACCGTGATGCGCTATCCCTGATTGTGGATGGGGATATCTATCCGCTGCTGCGCCGTGGCCCCGGCAACAACCTGATCGCCGGCCCCATTCTGCCGCGCGACGGCGATGGCCCTACGCAACGGATTATCCGCGTGCCGCATTTGCACAGCCCGCCACCCCAGGGCCATCGCGCCCCCCCTTGCGCGGCATTGCGATCAAGCGGCTCAGCCTGACACCGTCAGATGGAGGCGAGACCCGGGCCAAATTTTCTTCAATCAGGCGCCTCACGTGAAACGGAGGGCTCGCATTGCCCGGGCGCCATGCAAAGGTCTTGCCTCGTGCGGAAAACCCTTTCGCAACTGGCGGTGGCGTGGCAGATTTCGCCTTGCCGCGGCGAAAGCCACGCCCTGAACAGATCGCCCCGCGCGGCTTAGACGCCAAGCGGGGATGGGAGAATGCCATGTCGGCACCGAATTGGACCAATCCTGAAACTTTGGTACTGCATGCCGGTTGGCGTGCGGACCCAACATCCGGTTCGGTCGCTGTGCCGATCCATCAGACCACATCCTTCCAATTTCAGGATACTGGCCATGCGGCGCGGCTTTTCGCGCTGTCCGAGCTTGGCAATATCTATACCCGCATCATGAACCCGACCGTGGATGTGCTGGAAAAGCGCGTCGCGGCGCTAGAGGGTGGCGTGGCGGCGCTGGCAATGGGCTCGGGCCAGGCAGCGACCACCTTTGCGGTGATGAATCTATGTGAGGCAGGAGACAATATTGTCTCCTCCACCGATCTTTACGGCGGCACCTGGAACCTATTCGCCCATACGCTGAAGCAATTCGGCATTGAGGTGCGCTTCGTGGACCCTGCCGATCCGGAAGGCTTTGCGCGCGCCACTGATGCTCGTACCCGCGCCTATTATGCGGAAACCTTGCCCAATCCAAAGCTGCAAGTTTTCCCGATTGCGGAAGTGGCCGCGATTGGCCGGAAGCTCGGCATTCCGCTGATCATGGATAATACGGCGGCGCCGGTTATCTGCCGGCCGCTTAATCATGGTGCGGCGATTGTCATGCATTCCACCACCAAATGGATTGGCGGGCATGGCACCAGCATTGGCGGAGTGGTGGTGGATGGCGGGAATTTCGATTGGGAAGCGCATGGGGATCGTTTCCCCACGCTGAACAAGCCTGATCCCTCCTATCACGGCGCGGTGTGGACCCAGGCGGTGAAGCCGCTTGGGCCGATTGCCTATATCATCCGCATGCGCACCTGCCTGCTGCGCGATCTGGGCGCGCCGATGGCGCCGATGAATGCCTTCCTGTTCCTGCAAGGGATGGAAACCCTGCCGCTCCGCATTGAACGCCATTGCGCCAATGCCACGCGCGCGGCGGCCTTCCTGGCGCAGCATCCGGCGGTAACCCGCGTGATCCACCCATCGCTGATGGAAGGCGAAAGCCGCCGCCGCGCCGACGCCTATTTGCGCGGTGGGCATGGCAGCCTGATGGGGATTGAACTCAAGGGCGGCAAGGAAGCCGGGCAGCGCTTCATCGAAGCACTGCAGATGTTCTACCATGTTGCCAATATCGGCGATGCGCGCAGCCTTGCGATCCATCCCGCCACCACGACGCATAGCCAATTGGACGAAAGCGAACAGGCGGCATCGGGTGTCACGCTTGGCTATGTGCGCCTTTCTATCGGCATCGAGCATATTGACGACATATTGGCGGATCTTGATCAGGCGCTGAAGGCGGCTCAGGCATGAACGCCGATCGTCGCCGCATGGCCGGAGGGCTTGGCCTGACCGAGCCCTCCCCTGCGCTTGGCGCCTACCCCGCCATTCGAATGCGCCGCAACCGCTATGATGCCTGGACGCGCAAGCTGGTGGCGGAAAATGTACTGAGTGTTGGTGATTTGATCTGGCCGATCTTCATCATGGAAGGCAGCAATACCATCATGCCGGTCGCTTCCATGCCCAGTGTGGTGCGTGTGACGATTGACAAGCTGGAAGAACATGTCGCGCCGGCGGTGAAGCTCGGCGTGCCGGCGGTAGCCCTTTTTCCGATGACGCCATCCGAGATCAAGGATGCGGAAGGCACGGAATCCACCAATCCGAATAATCTGATGTGCCGCGCTTCGCGCTTGCTGAAAGCGAAGTTTCCGGAGCTTGGCTTGGTTGGAGATGTCGCACTAGATCCCTATACGGATCACGGGCATGATGGCGTGATCCGTGATGGCTATGTCGCGAATGATGACACGCTGGCCGTGCTGACGGCGCAGGCGGTCAATCAGGCGGAAGCGGGCATTGATGTGATTGCGCCATCTGACATGATGGATGGGCGTGTGGCCGCCATTCGTGCAGCGCTGGATGCGCACGGCTTCATCCATACGCGCATCATGTCCTATGCGGCGAAATATGCCTCGGCCTTTTATGGGCCGTTCCGTGATGCGGTGGGGTCTGGTTCGTCGTTGAAGGGCGATAAGAAAACCTATCAGATGGATCCGGCCAATTCGGATGAGGCGATGCGCGAAGTTGCCATGGACCTCTCTGAAGGGGCGGATATGGTCATGGTGAAACCGGGCATGCCGTATCTGGATATCGTCCGGCGTGTGCATGAACGCTTTGGCGTGCCGACCTTCGCTTATCAAGTCAGCGGTGAATACGCGATGATTGCGGGGGCAGCGCAAAATGGCTGGATTGATCGCGAACGCGCCATGATGGAAAGCCTGCTGGCCTTCAAGCGCGCGGGGGCGGCGGGGGTTTTGACCTATTTCGCAGTGGATGCGGCGGCGGTGTTGAAGCGGGGGTAAGTTTAAGCAATAGGGCTTGGGCACCCGGCTTCGCTGATTTGGCTCTTGGCTTTCGCGCCCATTGCTTCGCGAAAGCCTTCAAGGCGAGACCAATATAACCATGTCCGGCCCCACCACGCCCTCGGAATGCGGCCGCCGGCACCCAAAACATGCTTAGTAAACCCACAAATCACTCGTACATAATAAAGGGGCTGGACACATGGGTGACAAGCCAAAGGGACCCGACCAATTCCAATGAGGCATTCGCGGGGCCCCTGTTCCCTCTCGTGCCAGGATTTCCCATAGTGCCATCACAGCAGAAAGGAGGCCCCGATGGCCCAACCCCTCGATAAGGCGCAATTCGATGCGCTGATGGCCCGCGCCGGGCTTGATCTGACGGAAGCCGAAAAGGAAGGTATCCGCGCCGCTTCCGCCCATACCCAGGCCGCCGCCGCGCGCGTGCGAACCCTGCGCGAGGTTTCGGTGGAATCCGCCACCATCTTCACGCTGAAGGGGGCAAGCACATGACCAGCTTCCCCACCATTGCAAGCGCGGCACGGGATATCGCCGCGAAGCGGATCTCCCCCGTTGAATTGATGAAGGATCATTTGGCGCGGTCAGAAAAGCTTAATCCCACGCTGCATGCCTTCATCCGCTTCACGCCAGAAATTGCGCTGGACCAGGCACGTGCGGCGGAAGCGCGGCAAATGGCCGGCGCGCTGCATGGGCCGCTTGATGGCATTCCCATTGCACACAAGGATATTTATGAGACGGCCGGCGTCAGCACCACAGGCCATTCGCGCGTGCTTGAACACCATGTGCCGAAGGCGGATTCGGCCGTTGCACGGCGCTGGCGCGAAGCGGGCGCGGTGATGCTGGGCAAGCTCGCGACCCATGAATTCGCCTGGGGCGGGCCTTCCTTCGATCTGCCCTGGCCGCCCGCGCGCAATCCCTGGAATACGGAATGCTTCACCGGCGGGTCTTCATCCGGCACTGGTGCGGCGGTTGCTGCCGGCATGATCCTGGGCGGCACGGGGTCTGATACGGGGGGGTCCATTCGCGCCCCGGCCTCACTTTGCGGCATTGCCGGCATCAAGCCGAGCTATGGCCTCTGTTCCCGCACGGGCGTGTTGCCCCTCTCCCAAAGCCTGGACACGACAGGGCCGATGGCCTGGACCGTGGAAGATTGCGCGCTGCTGCTGGATGCGATGACCGGGCATGATCCGGCTGATCCATCATCGGCCAATCGCCCGCGACCTGATCTGCTGTCCGGCCTTAATGGTGGCGTTAAGGGCTTGCGCATCGGTGTGATCCGGCATTTCCATGAGGATGACTGCAAAGTGAGCCCCGGCATGGCGGCGGGCATCGCGCATCTGACTAGCACGCTTGCTGCGCAGGGGGCAGAAATTCGTGAAGTGAAGCTGCCGCCCCTTGCTGATTTCAACGCTGCCGGTTGGCTTATTCTGGCCGCTGATGCTTATGCGGTACATGAGACATGGATGCGCGAAAAATACCGCGCGTATGGTGAGTTTTTGCGCGAAAGGCTGGCGCTGGCTTCCACAATTACTTCAGCGGATTACATCCAGGCGCAGCGCCGCCGGCGAGAGCTTTGCGAGGCCGTCGCCGCCGCCATGGCCGATTGCGATCTGCTAGTGACCGCAGCTCAACCAGGTGAGGCGCGGCCTATTCACCAAATGACGAAATGGGTGTCTTTTGAGGTGCCGAATTTCACCATCCCCTTCAACCTGACGGGCCAACCGGCGCTGACGGTATGCACGGGCTTTGGTGCGGGCGGCATGCCAGTGGGCGCGCAGCTTGTGGGCAGGCCGTTTGAGGACGCGACGGTGCTCCGTGCCGGTCAGGCTTATGAACTGGCTGCGGGGTGGCGGGCAAAGCGCCCGGCAATTGCCAGTTGAAACGAAAACGGCGCGGCCCCACGCAAGGTCGCGCCGTATTGCCGAAATGCCCCGAGGCTCACCGCATCGGGCGCATATATTCCAAGGACATCTGGGATGGGTTCTGAATGCCCATCATTGCCATGTTGCGATCAATCTCCTCACATAGAAGGCCAATCGCGTGTTTCACGCCTTCCTCTCCGGCGACCGCAGCGGCGCAGAGCATCGGGCGGCCCACGAAGACAAAGGACGCACCAAGCGCCAAGGCCTTCAGCACATCACTGCCGCGCCGCACGCCGCCATCATACATCACCGTCATGCCGCCTGCATCGCGGGCGATCTCCGGCAGGCTGCGGAGGCCGGAAATCGTGCCATCTAATTGGCGGCCACCATGATTGGACACCATGATGCCATCCGCCCCCGCATCGCGGCACATGCGCGCATCTTCGGGGGAGATGATGCCCTTCACGACCAGCTTTCCCTTCCAGCGCTTGCGGATCAATTCCAAATGCTCCCACGCCAGCCCATCACGCGCGCCGAAGGCACGCATCAGGGTGCGGGAGACAATCGGTGGCCCGCGCCCGGCATCCATATTCTCAAAATGCGGCATGCCGTGATTGGTCATGGTCTTGAAGAAGGTATTCAGCACCCAGCGCGGATGCGTAATGCCATCCCAAAGCAATTGCGGTGTGGGCTTCAGTGGAATGGAATAGCCATTGCGCACATTGTTTTCGCGGTTGGAGGAAACCTGCACATCCACCGTCAGCACAAAGGTCTTGAAGCCGGCGGCAGCCACGCGGTCCACCAAAGGTTCAATGCGTTCAGCTTCACCCGGCAGATAGGCCTGATACCAGGCATCCGGATTGGCCTTCGCCACATCTTCCAGCGGGATCAGCGAAGAAGCGCTCATGATCATCGGCACATTGCGCGCGCGCGCGGCCTGCGTCAGCACCAGATCACCGCGATAGGCGACAAGTGCGGAAGCGCCCATGGGCGGCAGGCCGAAGGGCGCGTCATATTCCTGGCCCAACAGCGTGGTCTTCAGATTGCGCCGGCGTGTGTCGCGCAGCACGCGCGGCAGGAAGCCCCATTCCTGAAAGGCTTCAAAATTGTCGCGCAGTGATGCATTGGTCTCCACCGCGCCTGAGACAAAGCCGCCAATGCTGCGCGGCAGATAGCGCGCGGCGGCGGCTTCAAAATCCGGTAGGCTGAGGTAGCGGCGCACGGAAGCCGGTGGCGGCGGCGGACGCTCCTGGCTCAGTTTCTGGGGGGCGGTGGGCGCCTGGGCCCACTCGGGCGAATTCGCCGTCATGTAAATTTCCTTGGGCTAACGTGACTCGACGCTGTTATTGCGCGGTTTTACGCGGCAGGCCAGCCCAAGGCGGGCGATTTCAGTGCCAAAGCGGGCGGATCACATGCTCATAGAGCGTGAAGGCCACCTCAATGCCGACCAGCACCACCACCGCGGCTTCTAGCCCCAACGCACGCCGCGCCTGGGTCAGTGACAGCAGCGTCTGAATGGCATTGCCGATCCAGGCAAGTTTGCGTTCCAGCGCCTCGCCCCTTTCGCTCAGCTCTTATTTTTCGGCAAGCCGGGCATGGAGCCGTTCAAGTTCCGGGTGATCCCAGAGCACTTCGGGCTTATCCGCGGCTTCGACCCGCGCCAGGTTGCGGCTATGGGCGGAAAGCGCATGGCCGATCTACCGATGCAAGGCGCGGGAGGAAAACCTAGACCATGTTGCGTTCACATGGGTTCACGCAACCCGCTCTACCTCGTTGTTTCTCGAGCATCTACACACGTTCAGATTTTCCATCTGAACGCAACACGCTCTAAGCCGACCCGCCGCGCGCAAATCCGCCACAGCAGATTCCAGCCGTTCTAGAGCCCCGGTGATGCGGGCTTCCCGCTGGGCGAGGGCCGCGCTTTTCGCGAGTGCATTGGCAGCCACGGCAAGGTGTTCCGGCGCCGCATCACAAAGCTGGATGACGCCTTCGGCGTCAACGCCATCGCGTTCCGCGCCAAGCGCGATCAGCGCGACCTTCTCGGCGGGGTTATCGCTGGGGTTGGTGATGCGTGGAGCAAGCGCCGCAATGAGCGTAACTTCCTCGGTGGCATCGGCGCCGAAGATCACCACGGCGCCCCAGCGGAAGGCGAAGGCAGTGATGGGGGCGGGGGCGGCGATGGGCACCGGGTCCGCCATGGCGGTGCCGCCGGGGCCAAGGCCGCGATGGTCCAGCCTTTCGCCGAGGATCACGGCGCGGGCGCGCAGCAGGGGTTGAGGCGCCTCATTCGTCCGGCCCAAGGCGGGATTTCCAGGGGCGCGCGGCGGTTCCTGCAAGCGATGAACTTAGTGAATTTTCAGGCCAAATGGAAAACCTGGCGGCGCGAGAAACGCTACCCACCAATCTCCCCACCATCCTTTTTCACAATGGCAATCACGGCGGGGCGTGGCGGTACGCCTTCGGCGAAATCCGGCCAGCGGGTGGAGGGGCGTTCAAAGGTTGAACCGGAATCCTCGCCCGGATGCTGGATCGCCAGGAAAACGGTCTTGCTATCCGGCGTGAAAAGGGGGCCGCAAACCTCCGCCCCGGTTGGCGCCTGATAGAAAAGCCGCGTCAGCGCACGGCCAGGGCCAGAGGTATCCGCCCCATAAAGCGCATCCGCAACACCAGCGGCATTGGGCGCACCATCGGTCGCAATCCAGATGCGGCCCTTGCTGTCAAAGGCACAATTATCCGGGCAGGAAAGCCAGCCGCGATCCGATATGGCGCGATGATAGCGCGTGCCGGGATCAATCCCCGGCGCGCCCGCCATCAGGAAAAGCCCCCAGCGCATTTCGCGTGCGGCATGATCAACGCGCTGCGTGCCAGCACCAGGCGGGATGATTTCCACCACATGGCCATGTTGATTATTCGCGCGCGGATTGGCGGCATTGACCTGCTCCGCCCGGCGATTGCGGTTATTCGTCAGCAGCACATAAACGCGGCCCGTGGCCGGGTTGGGTTCCACATCCTCTGGCCGGTCCATTGGAGTGGCGCCCAGAACGCTCGCAGCCTGGCGGGCATGGATCATGACATCGGCTTGGGTGAGGAAACCATTGGCCGGCGTCAGCAGTCCCTGGCCCTGCACCAGATCAAGCCATTCCACCCGGCCATCATCATGGAATTTGGCGACCGAGAGCACGCCATCATCCAGCAAATCGCGATTGGCAGCGCGATCAGTGGGATTCCAGGGGCGTGCGGTGACGAAGCGATAGAGGAAATCAAACCTTTCATCATCGCCCATATAGATCACCACGCGCCCATCAGCATTCACCGCATGGTGGCAGCCTTCATGCTTAAAGCGGCCAAGCGCGGTGCGCTTCACCGGCACGCTTTGCGGATCATGCGGATCGAATTCAACAATCCAGCCGAACCGGAAGGCCTCATTCGGCTCCTTCTCCACATTGAAACGATCAATGTGTCGCGGCCAGGAATAGGAAGCCTCATTTCGGATGCCATAGCGGCGGAAGCTTTCGGCATGCGGGGTCTTTGCGATATCGCCGCCGAAATAAAGGTTGAAGTTTTCCTCAGCGGTCAGCACCGTGCCCCAGGGCGTATTGCCGCCGGCGCAGTTGTTCAGTGTACCGAGCACCTGCCGCCCCGAGGGGTCGGCCTTGGTCTTCAGCAAGTCATGCCCGGCAGCGGGACCGGAAATCTGCACCGGCGTCGCAACCGTGATGCGGCGATTGAGCCGACTATCCTTCGCATAGCCCCAACGCCCATTTTCCTTGCGGATCTCGACTACGGAAAGCCCATGGGCCATGATCTCGGCTTCGGCCTGTTCGGCATTGACACGCTGGCGGGAAGCGCTGCCGCTGCCCAGCCCGCCCCACATGAGACCGGGATTGGTGTATTCGTGATTGACCACCAAAAGCCCGTGATCGCTGCCCTTGCTGCCCTGCGGCAGGGGGAAGAAATTCAGATAGTCATTATTGTAGCCAAATTGCAAAGCCTGCGCGGCGGCTGTGGTGCGGCCTGCTTCGAAGGCGGGCGCGCCCGGCAGCAGCGGATCACCCCAGCGAATGACGCTTTGCACTTCATATCCATCCGCCACCGAATCGCGCTGCGCGAGGGCGCGCGGCGGTTCGCTGAAGGTCAGGCTGGAAGGACCGCCGGAGAGCGGGACCGCGGTTTGCGCCTTCGCCTTACCGGGGAGGCCAGCCACAAGCCCAGCGAGCGCAGCTGCTGAACCCAAAAGCCCGCGCCGACCATAGCGGGCTTCAATGATCTCGGCGATTGGGGTTTTGGGGTCGGGATTGCTGCCGATGTTCTCAATTTCGTCAAAGGCTTCGACATCATTTGCTTGGGGGGTAGTCTGCGCCATGGGGGGCTCCCGTTCTGGCTAGGTTGGTGTTGCTGGGAGTTTAGGAAGACAGCGCAACGGCGGAAAGCCGCGAATTGTGAAGCTTTCGCGACATCGTGCCTCAGCCGCCACGGCGCAACGCCACCGCACCACCACGCGGTGGCTCGCCATCTCGGAAATGTGGCCAACGGCTGCACGGTGTCGCGAATTGCGCGCCCATGCCGGCGCCGGGATGCGCGACACCGGCAAGCCAGGCCGCGGCCCCCAGCACTGTGGCCACACCGCCCAGGGCAGCGCCGATGGGCACGGCATAGGCAAGGCTTGGCTCCGCGCGCCGGGCCTTCCACGGGCAGCACGTGAAGCGCATCCGGCAAGGGGCTTTCGCGCGCCGGCTGCGCCGTCCCAAGCAATAGATTGCCCTGGCTATCCAGGCAGAGGCTACTGGGCGCCACCGGCCAGGCGGGGGCCTTTCCGGGTTCTCGCCCGGCGATCGGGCGCGGTGGCAAGCGGCCTTCGATCAGGCTTTCGACAATGGCGGTATCGGCGGCGGGATCGCGGGCCGAGAACAGCATTTCCACCACCGCGCCAACCGGGTTGCGCGCGCTTTCCCGCAAGGCAAGGCAAAGCCGCGCGCCATTCGGGTGCAGTGCCAGCGCGGCAGGCCGCCCGAGGCTATTCGCCCCGCGCGCCATCGCCGCGCCATAGGGTTCCGCATCAGCGGGCAGCGCAATCCAGCGAAGCGCGCCCGATTCAAACCGCGCGGCGTAAAGCAAGCCCTGATCAAGGGCATTGGGTTCTGCCGCTGGCCCATCGGAGATGAAGCGCCACAGCAAACCGCCTTCGCGCCCATCGGCCAGAAACAGCACGGCGCGGCCATCGGTTGCTTGCGCTGCGGCGACAGCGCGCGAGCCAAGCCGGCCAAGCGCTCCGCGTTTCATCGGCACGGATTGCGGCTCGAACGGGTCAAGTTCCACCACATGGCCGGCCTCAGCCGCGTCCACACCGGGCAGGCGCCTCGCCCGGGCAGAGCCCTCGCTCTCAGTCAGCAGCAGGCTGCCCCAGGGCGAGGCGCAGCCGCCGGTGACGCCAAAAACGCCCCGCGCCGACCCGCCCGCGACCCCCATGTGGCACAGCGTGCGCGCATGCAGGCGGCGCATCTGAAAGCCGCCTTCCGTCACCAGCCAGGCACCGCCAAGACGCTGAATATTGATCAGGCTGGCAGCCTGCATGGCGCCGGCAATCTCGGGCCGATCCCGCCCGTCAGGGAAGGCCATGGCAGGGTGGAGGCTAGGATGCCCCACCGCGAGCACGGCGCGCGGAATGCCATCTTCAACGCGCGGCGACGCCATTGCGGCCACCACGCGCGTATCCCAGCCGAATTGCCCCACCGCCGCGGCAAGATTGGGCGCCAGCGGCGTGAAGTGTGTCGCGTCATAGGCAACGCGATCGCCCAATTGTATCAGTAAATTGCGCTTGATGCCGGCACCTGGCGCATCATCCAGGCGCTGCGCGATGCCAGGCGCGCCCTGCGCAAGCGCACCCATCGCGGGAAGCGCCGCCGCACCCGCCAGCAGGGTACGGGGGTGGATCACGGCGCTTCCTCGATCACCGGTGGAAGATGGACGCGCACGGGTGGCAAAGCGGCGGTCCATTTCTCAACCTCGATCAGGCAGGATTGGGCTGAGGGGCCTTGGCCGAGTTTGGAGGTGCCGATATCCGCCGTCAGTACATTCGGATTGCCATGCACGCACATGCTGCCGGGCACGTGTGGTTCCAGCGGATCATACCAGGCACCGGTTGCCATCATGGCAACGCCGCGCATGAGGCCGGGATCAAGCCGCAAGCCACCCAGGCAAGCGCCCCTATCATTAAACACGCGCACAATATCGCCATCCTTCAGGCCGCGCGCGGCAGCGTCTTCCGGGTTGAGCATGATGGGCTCCCGCCCCGCGATCTTGTTTGCCGCCGAAACGCGCCCGGTATCCAATTGCCCATGCAGGCGTGTCGCAGGTTGGAAGGACAGTAGATGCAAGGGATGGCGCCTGGCTTCTGCCGCCCCCAGCCATTCACGCGGCGCGATCCAGACCGGATGGCCCGGCGCGTCATCATAACCAAAGCTTGCGATGGTTTCGCTGAAAAGCTCGACCTTGCCGGAAGGTGTATCGAGCGGGTTGGCTTCCGGATCGGCGGCGAATTCGGCGAATTGGGTATATTCTTCGCCGCGTGCTGGCGCATCGGCTTCCCAAAAACCTTTTTCCCAGAAGGTGTCGAAATCGGGCGTTTCCTGGCCAATGCGCGCGCAATGGCGGCGCCAGGTTTCGAACAAGTGGCGCAGCCAGGCTTCTTCATTGCGTTGTTCGGTGAAGCGTTCGCGATAGCCCAATTCTTCCGCGATATCAGCGAGCATATCGTGGTCATTGCGCGCCTGCCCGATCGGTTCGATGGCCTTATGCATAGCGCGCAGAAAGCGGTCACGCCCACTGCTTGCGATATCATTGCGTTCCAGCGTGGTTGTGGCGGGCAGCACGATATCGGCGTGGCGCGCGAGTGATGTCCACCAGGGTTCCTGGACAATGATGGTTTCCGCCCTCGCCCAGGCGCGCAGCATGCGGTTCAAATCCTGATGATGATGGAAGGGATTGCCGCCAGCCCACCAGATGATGCGCGTATCAGGAAATTGCAGCACGCGGCCATTGAAGTGATGATCGCCGCCAGGGTTTTCCAGCATTTCCGTGATGCGCGCGACGGGGATGAAGAAACCGGTCGGGTTGGGCGTTGCCGGCATGGCAAAGCTTGGCACTTCGCGCCTGGGATGGCCCATGCCATTCACGCTGCCATAGCCAAAAGCAACACCCTGCCCGGGCTTGCCGATCAGCCCGAGCATGGCGGCAAGCGCGGTCAGCATCCAATAGGGTTGCTCACCATAATCCGCGCGCTGCAAGGACCAGGTCGCGGTCAGCATCGCCGGCTGTGTCGCGATTTCGGCGGTGAGGTGGCGAGTGGTCTCGGCTGAGATGGTGGT
>Ga0194115_10006049_pt1 | contig 12369 bp, 11 predicted proteins | sample TA2MahsurfametaG_3_FD_148656 | JGI IMG/M metagenome (GOLD analysis project Ga0194115, IMG submission 148656) | Freshwater microbial communities from Lake Tanganyika, Tanzania - TA2015002 Mahale S4 surface | ecosystem: Environmental > Aquatic > Freshwater > Lake | place: Tanzania: Lake... | reverse complement strand
TAGAGAAGACTAGATCATCTAATAGGAATTTGATACGTATATACCGTAAGATGATTTCAGAAATTAGAGAAAGTATAGTTTATTACTCTAAATTTATAAAAGATTGTGAAGAGTTCTTAGGAAAAAAAAGATTTTTTGTAGAATTTTACAACGATCTTTTTGGTAAGATAGGGGTATCTTTCGGGAAGTATGTTTCCGCAATGCAAAAAATAGAAGAGAGGCTTACTGAAAAAAGTACAATAGAGTCGGGGAATATAGTTTTTTTTTGTAAGAAATCAAATCAAACAAAAATACTTTATTTAAATATAGAGGAAAAAATAGAGGATGGGAAACGAATTCATTATTTTCATAAAGTGACAACTAACGAATTAGTGTTTATAAGGGAAGAGGTTAATTGGGATTTGAATTTAGAAAAGTTAGGGGAGGCAATATTAGGTACTAAAAACTTTACTTTTTTAGATCCAATACAAGTATGGGCTTGGTCAAGGGGAATTGATTTAGAACCAGGAGATATAGAGAAACGTAAATTGTCAGTGCAGAGGTATAAAGAGATTATAAGTACAATTGAATTGTCACTTACAAAAGCAAAGGAAATAAAAGAAGATTATGAGGTTGATTTAAAAAAATATAAAATCACACTTTTAAATTTGATACAAATGTATAAAAACGCGCTAGAATTGATTGAGGAGGAAGCAGCTAAGTTATTAGTAATAGAAGAAGTAATTGGGGAAGAAGAAAGAATAATAAAAGCAAAAAATCGTATCAAGTCTTTAAAAAGAGAGCGAGTTGAGATGAGGACTGAAAGCGAAAGAAAGGAGTTAAAAAAATTATATAAAAAACTTTTAAACAAAGATTTAAGCGATTATCAAGTAAAGAAAATAAAAAAACAGATAAAACTTCTAGAATTACGCATCAAAGAAGAAGAAAGTAAAGAAGACTATTTAGAAAAAAAGATAAATGCAGAAAGGGACGGGAAGATAAGGTCTATTAATTCAATTAAAATTTTTTTAGAAGAAGAGGATTTTCAAGAGCAAAAAGTTATAGCTAAAATTAGAATTGGGTACCACCGAGGAGTAATTGGTTGTTCTTTTGTTAAGAATCATGATATACAATTAATAGGTAGTTCATTGGTTAAATAGTAAATGGAATTAATACAGAGATTAGAGTTATTAATTGGCAAGAAGAGTATTCTTGATGAGAATTATGATACATTAGTAAAGTATTTTATGTTGCCTTATAAAAAAAGCAGCACAGAGGTACCTGCTATAGGATATTGGGCTGTTGAGCAATTAGCAGCATTTTTACATACTTCCTTAACAAATCCGTCTATGAAATGGTTAGTTTTAAAGCCAGTAGATAAAAATGATGAAAAAGATTCTACTTTTATGGCATGGATACAAAATGTAGAAGAGATTATTTATGACACTTATAGCTCTCCTGAGACGCATTTTAATAACCAGATACATGAGTTTTATTTGGAATTAGTAGTTTTTGGTACAGCAGTGCTTTATTTACAAGAAGATATTAATAGTCCTTTTGGAGTTAGTTATAAAACTATACCTGTAAAAGAATGTTATATAGAAGAGGATTTTAACGGAGCAGTAGATGGTTTAGTAAGAGAATTTACTATGACTGTTAAAACATTAAAAGGTAAATTTGAAGTAGCAGAAAAAGCTTTACAAGATAAAAAAGATGACCAACTAGAAGATGTACTCCATGGAGTGTATAAAGAAGAAGGGAAGTACATTAGTAAATATCTTCTTAAAAGTCAAAATTTGACTTTACTTGAGGAGCAATTAAATTATTTCCCTTATTTTGTTGCTAGATGGTCTAAGAGGGCTGGAGATGTATACGGGATTTCTCCTGCAATGCTAGCTTTAGGGGAAATAAAGAAATTAGAGCAATTTGAAAAGATCTTAATAAAACAGGCGCATTATGCAATAGAACCATCTTGGTTTTTACCTAGTGCTGATGTAATGCATCCTGTAGACAGAAGGCCTGGTGGAATTAATTATTATAGAAGTGGAGCAGAGAAAGCTTATACAATGAGTGGTGGCGGTAATATACAGATAGGGGAAACGTTACTTTTGAAGAAGACGGATTCTATTTTAAAATATTTTTATATAGATCACATACAGTTAGATACTAAGAATAATATGACTGCTACTGAAGTTATGCAAAGAATGCAGCAGCATACAAAAACTATGAGTCCTGTTACCTCAAGAATAGAGACTGAATTATTACGTCCCTTAGTAATAAAAACTTTTTTTGTATTAAGTAAAATAGGAAAAATAGAAGCGTTAGGAAAAACACATCAAGGAGACATTAAAGAGTTAAAATTTGAATATATATCTTTATTGTCTAAAGGGCAAAAATTTGAAGATTTACAAGCTATGTATAGGGTTATGGAAGCTATTGGCGTCACTGCTCAGATACAACCTAATATAATAGATAATGTTAATACTGATAATTATATAAGGCATGTTGCTAGTATTAATAATATTCCATTGGATGTTTTGTATGATGTAAAAGAAGTAGAAAAAATAAGGCAAGAAAGAGCTAAATTAATTGAGCAACAAACGCAAAAAGAAAATGTTTAATATATTTAAAAGCTTTAATAAAAGAAAGAAAAGAACAGAGGAGCGACAATTTATGTATAGGTCTCTTTTCCTTCAGAATTCTCAAGGCAAAGAAGTGTTATTAGATTTAATGAAAGAGGTTAAGTTATTTAGTAATAATTATGGAGGTGAGAGTTTGGAGTATGTAGAGGGGAAAAGGTATGTACTTTACTTTATTTTGAATACTATATATAATAATGTTAATAGTGAAATGAATATTAATCAATTATTAGAGGATTTTAACCATGAATAATGATGCTAATATAGTAGAGCAAAATAACGTAGAAGAGAAAGTAGAGATTGTTTTAAATGATACAACAAATAAAGACATTGCAGTTGTTACCCCTCAAGTGGATAATGAGGCGTTAAGTCAAAAGCAAGAAAATATAAACCAATACTCTCTTCCTTCTGTGGGAGAAATGAAGGAGATTGTACCAGATTTATGTGATAGTGGTGTGGAACATATGAAAAACGCTAAACTTAGTAAGGAGCAAATAAAGTATTTAGCAGATTATGTTGAGAATTATAAAAAAGGAGAAAAAGAAGAGGAGGAAAGAGTTAAGACTGATTTTGTAAAAAATGTATCGAAAGAGCATATAGGATTAGTAGAAGGATATGTTAAAAAAGTTATGGGAAATGAAGGGGTTGAGTTGTTAAAGAAATATAGTCATGATAAGGACTTTTATAATTTTGTTAAAAAGCAAATAGAAAGTACACAAACTACTAAATTAGTGAATAGCGACATTCCTAAATCTTTAGGTAAAACTGAAATATTAAGGCAAATTAAATTAATTAGAGATAATCCTGCACTATATGATGATTTTAGTAATCAAAAAGAAGGGTTAAGAGAGAGTTTAACTAAGTTATATCAACAATTAGAAATAAGTGAGTAAATGAGTAAAAAGAAGCAAACTTGGGGGGAATGGGCTACTGAAAAAGTTTCTTCTGTGTATAACAGTATACCAGAAATTAACTTAATAAAAGGAGTAGGAGCTGTAGAACAAGTAAAACAAGTAGAACAAGTAGAACAAGATGTTGAAAAAAACAGCCAAATAAAAGGCATGTGGAAGAAAATATTGCTTTGTTATATAAAAACTAATATAATTTTATAAAAATTTAATTTAAAAGTATTTTAAAATGGCAGAAAATCAAAATTTAATTTATAAAAATGAGTATAAAGATGCTGTATTAGAAGCGTATCAAAAGGCTGATATTCCTTTAATGAAAGTAGTTCAAAAGGTTCCTCAGGATTCTGATAGAAAATTATTTGATATAATAAACGAAATAACTAGTGGAAATAAAAAGTTAGAAAGAAGCGCAACGACTAGTATGAAAATTGCTACCGATCCTTTTTATACTACAGAATATACTCCGATTACACATGAAAGAAGAGCTAATTATTTAGAAAATATTACATGGGCTACTTTAATTAGTGAATATGATACCATGAGAATGGTTAGTGATCCTACAAGTATCTATGTACAAGCTGCAAAGAATTATATGGCTAGTCAATTAAACGCTTTAATTTTTAAAAGTTTAGCGGCTCCAGTAAGGAATGTCACGTTAGATAAGGATGGGGTTCCCCGAGAAGAATCTTTACCATTACCTATTGCAAACACTATAAAGAAAGATAGCTTTAAAGCGGCTTTTGAAGAGGCAAAAACTATTTTTGATTCTAATAATGTATCGGAAGGAGACAGATTTTTAATTTGTGACGCTAGAACACGTAATGAGTTAATAAAAGATGATAAGATAGCAAGTGGATTATATGCAAACAGTCTTGCAGTATCTAGTAATAACGGGAATGTGAGTAGTTTACTTGGCATTAATGTCATATTGCATAACGGAGCAACGATTTATGAAGGCAGGCAAGTTAAACAATTTGGCTTATTAGTCCAAAAAGAAAGTATAAAGTTAGCTATAGCAAAAGATATTAAAATTAGGATTGACGAATTACCTCATAAGAATTATGCGAAACAAATTTTTATAGACTTTGCTGCTGGTGGGACAAGGGTTAATGATAAAGGTGTTTTAATTTTAGCTAAGGGTTAATAACTGATATTTTAGGAGAATATGAAGGAGCTTATAAGATTAAAAGTAGATAGGCTAAGGGAAATATTTTCTCCTAATTCTTTTGGAGGAGTTATAGTTTTAATTAAAGAAAAAAAACTCATCCTCACATCTATAGAAATTTATGAAGCAAAAGAATACAGTGTAGGGTTAGAAAGTTTAAAAGAAAGTTTAGATATATTATATGAAGTATATAATAATTGGGAGACAGGACGTATATACGGGGATAGTATAAAAGAAGCATATCAAATATTTGGTTTTTTATTTTATTTTTCATCTTTAAGTGAGCCTATTAATACTTTTAATAAGGTTAATAAGGAAGATTTATTTATAGAAAAAAATAATTTGCTAACTCAAAATAAAGATTTAAAAAACCAAATACTACAAGCAAAAGAAAATCTGAGCAATACTTTACAAGAAGAAGAAAAGTTATATAAGAAAAAAGAGAAGGAATTAGAAGAAGAGAGAAAAAAAGAGATGGCTTTACTAGAGAAAGTTTATTTACAAACTATGGAAGCTATCCAAGAAAGACAAACTGAGGAGGTAAAGGGAATACAAAAAATGGCGGAAGGACATATGAAAGCTACAGCGGAAATGGAGATAGCTAAAAATAATGCGCAACAAAAAAAGAGAGAAAAAGAGGAGAACCAACAATTTATGTCTTCTTTTTTTGAGGATAAAGATACTACTCAAAAATAAAGAATGAAGAATTATGAGTACTCAAAGTGGTAATTATTTAGCTGTAGGGAATGAAGAAGGTTTTTACACCAAAAAATCTATAAAGATTGAATTTCAAAAAGAACAGCAAACAGAATCAGATAAGTATGAGGCACGGAAAGAGACTGTCCAAGAAAAGTACGAGCAAAAGCTGCTAAAGCTTCAAAAAGAAAAAAAAGAAAGATGTGCTGTTGCAGAGAAAGAGTATGAAGAGATATCTCAAAAAATAAAGAAGCAAATAAATTCTAATTTAGTTAGATTAGTAGCAATAGAAACTTTAATAAAAGAGGCGGAGCATACTAAGAGAATCGAATTATTAGAAGACCAGTTAAAAGTTACACAAAATATATTACAAGGAAAAGAAAATTTAATTAAAGAATTAAATGAATCTTTGCTAAAAAGTAAAATAATAGAAAAAAAGACAGTAGATATAAATATTAAAAAACGTGCTTTAGCTTTGATTGGAATGGATATATCTAATTTAATTAATCCAAGTTCTACAGAATCAATTTTATGCGATTTATTTTATTCCTCAACAATAGAGGAATTATTAAGTAGTATGGAGTGGTCTTTTAAAAAGAAGGACAAAGAATTTTATCCTGGTTATTTTTTAGGAGTGATAGAGGCAAAACTTGCTTTAAAATTATCTGCCGCAGTAAATTTAGCTGGCACTACTCAAGTTATGTTACAAAGATATTATCAATCAATTTTAGAAGAAGCTAGGTTTTCTGATACCAAGAATTTAGTGAAAGAAGCGTAATGCAAGAATATATTAAACCTAATTTTTCTGAAGTAGTACAAAGTAATTTTTGTTTTGGGGAATTAAATCCAAATTTTAAAATAAATTCTGATACAGAGCAGTATGAGATATCTTTGGCTAAGTTAGAAAATTTTATAGTAAATAGTAGCGGAAAAATAGAAACACGACCTCCAGTTGTTGCTGTAAAGAAAATTGAAGGTGATATTTCTAAAGGTCGTATTTTTCCTGTTCTTTTAGAAGGAGATGTATGGGGTGTCTTGTTAGTGCAAGAAACATTTATTAATATATATATGGGAGGAAATCTTGTTAATTATAGAAATATAAAATTAGCATCAGATTTATATTTTACTAGAGAGCAATTAGATATTTTAAGTTTTGTTCAAACAGCAAGTTTAGGTTACTTAGCAGCAAGAGGACATGAAGTAATTTTTTTTAATTTAGATGGAGAGAAAGAGGAGGAATTAGGTTCAGAAAATGTATTGCAATTTGGAAAAGGATCTAATGATAGAGATGATATGCCTAGTAAACTAGCCATTTTCAGCGACAGACTTTGGTGCGCTTCTAGTATACTTAATCCTAGTAAATGGTGGGTATCTAATGTTACTGGGCATTTAGACCCTAAAAAAGATTCTGAACATTTATTTAGTACAACATTTGAAAAAAAAGGAAGTTTATATGCTAGACCTTTAGTTACTGCTACAAAATTAGAAACTATTAGTGAAGCTTTTTGGTTTATGCATAGTGCAGAATATCCTAGTTATGTAAAATGGATATTACCTAATAAATATTTAAATTTTAGTACTGGGTATAAAGAATATAGTGTTAGACCAGTAGATGTATCTAGTATTTTATCTAGTCAGAATATTAAAATATTGGATGAGACAAATATAGGTAGTGCAGAAATAGACCCTATATTGATAGATAATGAAGTGATTTTTGTTGATTCATCTAGAAGAAAATTATTTTTATTAATAGCAGAAACTGCACAACATAGTATTCAAAAAGCTATAGAAGTTTCTTATTTTAGTAATCATTTATTTGAGAAAAGTCGGATAAAAAAAATAGTTTATCAAAAAAATCCCATTGGGATTATTTGGGTATTATTAGAAGATGGAAATTTAGTATCTCTTACATATAATTCTCAACAAAAGATTTTAGGATGGGCTAGGCAAAATATAACTTTTTGTCACATATTAGATATGGTTGTTTTTCAATCTTCTACAGGAGAGGATGTAGTTTTATTTTTGCTAAAGAAACAAAAAAGTAGAGAATATTTTTTTGCTAAATTAGAAAGTTTTTTAGTGAATGATTTTAAAAATTATAAAGATATGGGAGAATATAGTATTCATTGCGTAATGAAAACTCATAATTTTCTTAAAGACCAAGAAAAAAAAGCGCAAAGACTTTTTTCTGCTCAAATACAAAAGTTAGGTATATACACTAATACTGAAAAACCTATAGGAAAAATTAATGGTGTTAAGATAGATCCTCAAAATGAGAAAGATGGATATGTTGAAGTGCAAGCCCCTAGGCATTATACTAAATCAGTAGAAATAACTTATGAAGTGGAAGCAATTAAAAAAATGACAATAACAGGCGTGCATGCTATTTTTAGTAAAAAGATAACTAATTGATATATTAATATGTGGTTAGCAGGAGCAAGTTTAGGCTTAACAGCTTTTGGTATGTTTTCAGGGATAAGCCAAGCTAGGAAACAAGAAAAAATCCAGATAGCACAAATAGAAGCTCAGACAGCTATGGCTGCTATGAATTTTAAAATGAATTTAGCTTTTATAGAAGGGAATAAAAAGATAAGAGAAGGGGAGAAAATTGTCTTTGAGCTACTTCTTGGGCAGCAAAAGGAACTAACTCAGCAAAAGCATGATTTTCATATGCAGTCACTTAGAGTAAATCGTACTCTTTTTGATATACAAGAAATATATAAATTAAATCTTTCTTTACAAAAGATAGAAGAAAATACCTTCTCGTATGCTAATAGAGGTCTTAGTTTGTCGACTGGATTGCAGGTGTATGCAAAACAAGCTCAAAGAGTAAGGTATGAATATAATATGCAAAAATTAAGTAAAGATATAGAAATGCAATATAAACGTATAAATCTGATGTTTGATAAAAATGCACAAGATTTGCATTTTGTAGAAAAAAGAGTGGATATGATAAATAATATAGCTCGACAAGAATTACAAGATATAAGAAGTATTTCTTCTGCACATAGTGCTAATATGCAAGCTCAAATGGAAGGAGTAGGGGCTAAAGCTCAAGCAACAGCAGATGCAAGAGGGAAAACTTTACATTCAGTATTTACAGGATTAAAATCTGGAATTGATACTATTTATAATTATAATGTGGGCAAAGGATTATTTGGAGATTTGTAAATGAGACTATATCAAGATAACTCAAGAAGTTTAGGAGAATATATAAATGATACATTTCAACATATATTAAGACGTGAAGGGGAGATAACTGCTCAAAGGAATATTGCTAAGTTTTTAGATGATTACTCAGGAATAGCGCAAAAAGAAGAGAATGGAGTTTTTATTAAAGAAAATTCTAAGGGTTTAAGAAGCGCTTATGTAGAAGGAACAAATATTGAAGGAAATATTTATTCAGGGAGGATGGCGTCTATATGGGAAGAGAAAGCAAAAGAGGCCTTAGATAGTACAAGCAATCCTTATGCTAGAAAATTAATTAATGATAAATTACAACAACATCTATTGATAGAGAAAGATCGATGGAATAAATTTGAATCAGATTTATTAGAAAAAGATAGCTTAATTCATTTAGAAGGGATAATCCAAGATTCTGGGAGGCATATTACTTTTAATAGTTATGGAGATACATTAAACGAAGTAAGAGCAACAATTAACAATAGTTCTGTCAATCCCATTAAAAAGTTAGATTTGGCAAATAAAGTACCTTTATTTTTATCTCAATCATTAATGCAAAAAATGTCTTTTGAAACACCACAAGAACTTCTTAATCTTTACAATAATGATAAAGAGCATCTTTTATTTAAGGGAGCTAATATTAATGAAGTTTATAGATATTTATCTCAGGCTAAAAGAAATATTAAAAGTGCTAATAAAACGCAAGGGGTTATTTTAGAAGTAGAAAAAAAAGACAAACTTTTAATGCTTGAAAAATATGGTCAAGTAGATGAAGAATATTTTGGTAAATTACATAATATTTACCAAGCTCTTGGTAAAGTAAAGAAATCTTTAGAATTAGAAAGAGACTTACAAAAAGCAGGAGCGTACTATAAAGCTACTACATGGTTAGGTCAGTTTGATTTTGAAGATGCTAATATTGCTATAGAGCAATTAAGGCCTACTAAAGAGGATAGTAAAGGATTTGCTATAAAAAATGAAATATATGATAGATTAAAGAGTGAGTATGACACTTTAAAAACTGGATACCAAAAAGATCCTGCTCATTTTGCGGATTTAGAATTAATGCAAAATGATAATTATGTATCTCAACTAGGCGATACAGCTACCATTTATCAAAAAAGGTACTTACAACAAAAAAGTAGAGGGGTAATAAATCCAAAAGTATTAACTAATTCGGAAAAAGATAAGTATGCTCAGATACTTTTAAATAAATCAGATGACGAAATAACAGAATATTTAGATAAATTAAATCTAGTATTTAAAGGAAATACAAAAGATGTATTAATAGAAATAAGTGAAAGTTCTAAAATAGACAGTATGTTACAAATGGCTTTACATGCTAAAGCTTATAAAGGAACTGATAATTTTAATTATTTACTTAATGTTAGACGTCGTAGTTTAAGTGGAGAACTAAAAGAAGAAAATTTTACAGATAAAGAAAATATAAAAATAATGAAAGAATTGGTGTACGCAGGAGAAGATGTTGGCAATCTTATGAATAATCTTACTCCATTAAAGCAGCAAGAGATTAAAACTTTTTTATATGAGGGGAGCAAAGCTATTTATAAAGATAATGGACAAAAAAATATAAATAACGCAATAAAGCAAACATTAAAAGAATTCTTTGATTGCGTTTATGATACTTCTGACGATATTATTGTTCCTAAATTTTATAAAGGTATTGAGGGACAAAGAGAATTTTCTGATATAGAAATAAAAAATATCAGAAACAATTTAAAAAATTACTCTAATCCAGAAATTTCAGAGGAATATTGGGATATTAAAAAGATGGAATCAATTTTTGGAGAAGTAAAGTCTCCATCTCCTGCTGAACAAAAGAATACAATAAATTTAGTTCGACATACTATTAAGAACGGTCGTTGGGTTCTGACAAATGATAATTCTGGCTATGTATATGAAATGCATCATGGGAATAAAACATTTTATGATACAAACGAAAAAGGAGAAAGAAAAGTATTTACTCTAGAAAAATTATCTAGAACTATTCCTAAAATTGAATCACAAAATAAGAAGTTATCTTTTGCTGAAATGATAGAGCAACAAGGAATAACGATGGAGTTACCTTATTGAACTATAGCTGAGGTAAAGTAATCAAAGAAATTTTTTTTCTTTTTTCTGCCTGTCATTTTATACTCTTCTTCTTTTGCAATATTACTTCTTTGTTTTTGGTACAAAGCATCATTTTGTGCTAACTGGTTAGTTATATTCTCTCTTCTTTCTTGTGCTGTATTACTCCAGTTCTCTAATTGGCTACGCATAGCATTTAAATTTTGTACACTGACATTATTTTGCTCTCGTGTAGTATCTCTTACTAATTCTAATAAATTATTATGCTCTTTGAGCATTTTGCCCTGCATATTTAACATTTGTAAATTTTGTTCTCTCATTTGAGTTGTCATTTTTTCTAATGCTCTACCAACTCCACCATCACCGCCGCCGCCAAAACCCATAATTTCTTTGTTAATTATTATTTTAAATTAATATATCATTTTATTTTTTATTTATAAATCTTTTTTTATGTTTTCTAGTATAAGAAGGATACTCTTGTTTTATAAAATTTTGTAAAGAAGATTTTAGTAAATAATCTGTATATAATAAATTGTTAAAAGGGACATTTCTACTGCCCTTTTCTATTAAAGTAGGGACAAAATCTTTATCTCCTATTTTTTGGATAATGTGAGAAGCATCTTTAATAGGAGAAGCGCTAGGAGGTGTTAAAAGAGAACTCATGCTCCATGGATTAGCACCACTTATCCCGCTTAAAAACATTTGGTACACACCTAAAGCTGAACCATTATGAACTATATGATGGATATCTTGATCATTAAAATCAAAAGTTTGCTCTAAGGTTTTTTTCCCACTAATGACTTGCTTTAATTGAAGAGACATATATTCCATTGTCATTACTCCAGCAATAAGGGTAGCTGCACTACCCCATACAGAGGGAGAAGCTACCAAATCTTTTAGGGTTCCCAAAGTCCCTGCTTTTTGCTCCACTAATGGTGTAGCAGCTCTGAACATAGGGGCTAAGACATGACGACAGAACATAATGGGGAAATGCTTGAATTGCAACCAAGAAGTTGCAAATTCTTTTAAAACAGGATGTATGGAGCTTGTCCTATGTCCTTGCATCAAATGTACGTCTGTAGCTCTTATCCCTGTTGGAATACCTTTATGTGTTATATCGATAAGAAAACCTTGATATTTAGAAGCTATATTTTTGTTACTAATATTGGCAGGAAGTAATACTCCATCAACTAAAGGTACTTTTTTTAACTCTTTCCATATTACCTTATCTATACCATTTTCTAAAAGACTAGATTGCATAGCTATTGGTAAATTTTCAAATTTACTAGAAAGTGAACTTCCTGTATATTTAGCTACACTTTCTGCTATTCCAGTTTTTAAGGATTCATCCCAAAGCATTTGTCCATTTATCTTATACAATAGATGAGTAAAATTTTTTAATGCGCCTTGAGAACTTCCTACTTGTACTACTTCCATACCAAGACGGTTATACAAATCAGCTAAAGAACCTTCTATTACGACATTAAATAATTCTAATGATTGTTTTCTAGCTTTAGGATTTATCATATAGCTTATACCTTTAATTGTAGAGCCAAGGGATTGCATCCTAGAAGAGCCTATAACTCTAGGGGCTACATAAGAGGTAAATAAATCAGGCAAACTAGATAGCGCAGATTTACCAAGCATACATAGTGATGTATATGCCCTTAATCTATCTCCCCATAAAGAAACTACATCAGAATCCATA
>Ga0194115_10006048_pt1 | contig 12369 bp, 13 predicted proteins | sample TA2MahsurfametaG_3_FD_148656 | JGI IMG/M metagenome (GOLD analysis project Ga0194115, IMG submission 148656) | Freshwater microbial communities from Lake Tanganyika, Tanzania - TA2015002 Mahale S4 surface | ecosystem: Environmental > Aquatic > Freshwater > Lake | place: Tanzania: Lake... | reverse complement strand
TTGTTTCCATTCTTGAACCCATTGTGAGTTATGCTCTGCATAGTATTCTTTGCACTTGGCATGAATGAAATCATTAGGAATAATCACATTCTCAAGATAGATTTCAGGCAACTCCACATAGGTAGTCACAGCATCATACTTACTGGTCAAATCCTGTGCCTTTTCATCAAAAGATTGTGAGGTCTTAGACTCAAACTCACCATGCTTATCACTTGGTTCTTGACCACCACCATCTGGTGCTTCCTGACTCATAGTTACAGAATCACCCTGAGATTTACCATCAGTGGTAGAAGATTCTTGAGAATCTTGATCAAAATTCATAGAATCTTCAGATTCTCCAGGTTGATTTTGTTCAGAATTCTGAGGAAAATCTACTTCTTCCCCACTTTGCCCTTGATTTTGAACAATTTCAGGCATTTCATCAAGTTTCTTACGCTTGTAGTTCAGAAACTTAACAATCTCTTGTGCAATATCCAGAACTTCCTTGAATGTTTCCAGTTTGCTGATACGCGTCACAAACTCATTCTCTTCATCAGAGAAAGCAATATTATGAAATGCACCAATTTTATAGTACATGTTGATGCGATCAATAAAGGAGAGATTGTCAAGGTTCTCATCTTTTACTGAGAAGAAATCATCACCATTTAGTTCATTATATCCATTATAGAACGTCCTAGAAAGACCAGGATACTTCTTCTTCATCAGACGTTCTACACGAACATCCTCAATCACATTGACAAAATCTTTAGGAACATCAGGATAATCCTCTGTCCAATCAATATTATCAGTGAACAGTGCATGACCTACTTCATGACCCACAAGAAGATCATAAACAGTTGCAGATGCCTTGTTCCACATAGGTAGCGTCAATACCCTACGATCCACATCAAAACATGCTGTGGGCACTTTCTTATGCTCTACAATAAGGTTCTCAGTTGCCAGACATTTGGCAAGAGATCCTTTAACTTCTAGATTGACTGACATGAACACTTCTGAACTATCCTTTTAGGATAGCATAAAAAAGGACACCTTAGGGGGTTCTGTGGTCAGTTCCCAAAGTGTCCTTGACAGATTCCAAAACCATAAGTAGGATAACTCCGTTGGGGTTAAAGATAGGTTATATCAATAAAGCTTTACTTCCTTAAAAGAAGAGTTTGTTAGTTCATTAATTTGTTTTTTAATATCAGCTCTTTGATCATTAGTAATATAAACACTTCTAGCAAGTTCAATAAATTCATCATCAAACTCTTGAAGTTTTTCTTTTTCTCTTATTCTATCTTCTATTTTCCAAAGTTTTTCATTAACTTTTTTTAATTGAACTTCATACTCTAATGTATATTGAGTAAGAGTTGATTTGATTTGATTCAATTCATTTAGTTCTTTTTGAACATACTCATTATCAGTAAACAAAGACTTAATTTGAAGAATTGATATCTTATCAATCAATTCTCCTACTGATATTGGGATGGTTATTTTCATAATGGATTATCTAGGTTAAAATTAGATTTAATGAATTCAATCAGTTCTTTATTTTTAGAAGCAACTCCTAAACCAAATGTATGTGTAAAGGTTACTTTAGGTAAATCAAGTTCGTCAAAGAACTTTTTCGCACCATAATGATTACCATTTAATTCTTCAATATAAGTATCATGAAAAAGAATAACTCCATTTTTCTTTAAGAATGGACTCCAAGTTTCATAATCATGTTTAACTGATTCATAGGCATGGTCACCATCAATATGAAGAATATCAATTTGTTTATCCCAGGTCTTTGCAACATCATCAAAGAGACCTTTAATAAAGGTTATATTGTCTTTCATAAAAAGTTTTTCTTGTTTGTTTAAGACATATTCATAAGAGCCATGATTCCCCCCAGTAAATTGATCTTCTTCAAAAGTATCAACACCATAAACGTGACCAATACGAGGCATACCAAAACAGAACGTAGAAAATCCCCAATCAACACCAAGATCTACAATCACTTCTGGATTGATTTGTTTTACTAACCATTCAGCAAACTTACGATGCCCTCTCCAATAAGAAGGAACATCTTCAAGATTACTTAAGAACAACTTATCAATAGCATCAATTCTTTCTGGTGCTGATAACATATCAGGATTGAATCCAGTTGCAAAGATTGTAAGATTAGGATTATTCAATCTCTTGGAGAGTTCAAACAAATATCCAAATGCTTGTGATAAATGAATACCACCCATATTCATTCCTTCACTTACAGCATGAAATGCATAATTCATTCCTTTTTGAAAATCACCAGTAGCGAGTAGAATTTGACTGCAACGAATAAAGGCAAGGATTCTAAAACTATCAAAGTATGGTTTAGATACATTCAAAAACTCTTGACCATACTCAAGTGCTTTTTGTGTATTCTGGACATTAAAATAATGATTAAAGATAAACCAAATCCAATACCAATTAGTTGGATTTTTTTTATATTCTCTCTCACAAATAGAGAAGTAGAAGAGTTCTTTATCTACTGTCTTATTAATTTTCTTTGTGATCTTAATAGTAGTATCAACACCTACTTCATTTAAATATTCTTCTGTTGGAATAAAGTTTGGAACTTCGTGAACAGCATTGACCCAAGTATAATTCTTTGTCCTATGAAATCTTGTATGAACTTCATTTGACTGAACAGGTTCTCCTTCTCCTCTATCATCAAATCTCAAATGCCTGAATGTGGTGAACTCATCTGCAATCACTCCAAATCCTTCTGGTGCAAATTCATCAACATTTTCATTAAAGTCAAGAGCAAATGCCCAATCAGTTTCAACATAAGACAGTGCTTGGTTTCTTGCTACTGAAAAATCAAACTCTTCTCTTGTTTGTGGATGCTCATAAACTCTAATACCAGCATCTTGAAGCAATTGAATTGTTTTATCTGTGCTTCCAGTATCAACTACAACAACATCATCAAACTTCTTTGCATTTTTAAGAAACTTTTCTATATTTTTTTCTTCGTTTTTTGAAATTGCATATAAAGTCACTTTCATAAGTATTTGCTCCAATCAATACAAGGGGATAAAAATTCTTTGTGGCAGTGTGTAGAATAACCAGGAATGCTTGATATTAAATTTCTTCCTTTCTTATGTAGTTCTAAAAATTTGCCGTGGTCTGCAGAAGGTTCAAAACCAGTTGAGAAGTGTCTATGAATTTCTTGGTCTTCTTTGAGTGTTTTGAACTTAACTGCAAAGGTATTTGTAGTTGAAGGAGTTGGCATCCAGTGAGAATATTTTGTTGCAAGAACTTTAGTCATAAAGTCCTTATACATCTCCTGATACTTGTCTCCATGGTCATACAAGGTCACATACTGAACTGGTAAGGTAAATCCATCAATAAGAACTCTATCCCACTCTGGAAGGTGTACATAGTCATCTTCAAGAAAGTAAATGATAGTATCATCATCAAAGTCTTGTGAAAGAATATGATCTAGTGTCTTACAAAAACTTAAACTTTCTTTACCACAACTGATTATAACTGATGATTCATCTTTGAGAAAAGTTTCTTCTTGCTTCCCATAACACTCATCAAAGATAATTGTATAGTTAGTGGTTTTTGGATTTAAAGTATTCTTAAAGTTATTGAATACCTTTTCTTTATCCCACCATTCTGGTCTATTTGCGCCAGAAAGATTTACTTTAGATGTATAGCAGTGCCTTAAAAATACTTCAATCATATAATAAATTTATCATAAAGTTTTACATTTTCTTCACCAATCACTTCTTCTGGTGGTGGTGAAGTTCTTTGAAGTTTTGGTCTTATTTGATGGAGATTATCAATACCCCAAGCATCATCTTTGTCTTCTGCGCAAGTATTGAAGATATTGAAAAAATCGTGAGTGTGATTTTCTAATTCTAAAAACTCATAAATTTTTTTAAGTTCTTGTTCTGGATCTTGTGTAAGATTATTATAATCCACAAGATGAATATTGTCTTTATAGTGAGTCAACCCATAGACTAAACTCTCATAGGCTTCATAAACATAATTCCTCCAAAGACATTCAACACGATTATCTGTGGTAATTAATTTTCCTTCTCTTCTCAAATGAGCATCTATGAAATTATCTGCTTCATTATTTCTTTGAATCAGTAAAATATAAGAAGCAAGCACTTCACTCATTCTTCTGTTGGTTGCTATAATTTTTGGTTTTTGTTTAAGAAACTTTTCAATTGATGAAACATTTTTAGTCCAACCTCTATGTTTATCAAGAACACAAGGTTTGTCTATGTGATTGTAAAAGTTTTCAAGTATTGAATTGTATGTGTTATAGACTACTTGTGGTTTATCGTAAGTGTATTGAAGGTCTATTTTAGAGAAACCTTCATCAATCCAGCAAAGTAAATCAGCAAGTGGAGATGTTGGTGTTGCCTGTATCTTTGAGTGTTGTGAAAGAATTGAACCTAATAATGTTGAACCACTTCTAGGAAGACCAGAAAGAAAGAATAATGTTTTCATAATTAAAAAATAATGTTTTATTGATAAGAATCTATATATGTTATAGCACCACATGCTCCTTGACCAAAAAATGAAGACTGTTTCCAGTTGGTTCCTCCAGCAAATGTAGTGATTGGAGTGTTTCTTTGAGTTGTTGTATTGTCTCCTAGTTGTCCATGAACATTATTACCCCAAGTCCATAAAGTTCCATCTCCCTTGATGCATCCAGATGATGTAAATCCTCTCACTGGTGATACCCAATTCGTTCCTCCAGAAAATGTAGTGACTGGAGTGATTCTTTGAGTTGTTGTATTGTCTCCTAGTTGCCCATAAGAATTTTGTCCCCAAGTCCATAGAGTTCCATCAGTCTTGGTTGCTAATGTATGTATTCTCCCACAAGCAACTTGTTTCCAGTTGGTTCCACCCGCAAATGTAGTGACTGGAGTGGATCTAGTAGTTGTTGTATTGTCTCCTAATTGTCCATTAGTATTCAATCCCCATCCCCATAAAGTTCCATCTGTTTTTACTGCTAATACAAACCCATTATTTCCATTTGATGCCGAAACTTGTTTCCAGTTGGTTCCTCCTGCAAATGTAGTTACTGGGGTAGATCTGTTTATATTATCATTAGTTCCCAATTGTCCATTAATATTACGTCCCCAAGTCCATAAGGTTCCATCGGTTTTTACTGCAGTGGTAAGGACACGCCCACAACTTACTTGTTTCCAATTAGTCCCTCCAGAGAATGTTGTGACTGGAGTTAATATATTAATATTAGATTCGTCATTAATTCCCAAAGAACCAAATGTGTCAATTCCATCACGATTCATTCCCCAAGTCCATAAAGTTCCATCAGTCTTGATTGCTGCTGTATGACTAGGCCCACCAGCAACTTGTTTCCAGTTGGTTCCACCCGCAAATGTTGTGACTGGAATGGATCTAGTGGTTATTGTATTGTCTCCTAGTTGTCCATTAGTATTACGACCCCAAGTCCATAAAGTTCCATCAGTTTTGATAGCACAAACTCCAACATTAATATCTCCACTATATGATGCAGATGAAACTTGTTTCCAATTTGCTCCTCCAGAAAATGTAGTGCCTGGAGTGGATCTATTGGTTGTTGTATTGTCTCCTAGTGCTCCATAACTATTAGAACCCCAGGTGAATAAGTTTCCTTCTCTAAAAGCATCAGCAGGCACAAAAACATCATCAAAACTATAAACTAATCCACTTTCTGTGTAATTGTAAAAAACAGGCATTAGAGGACTTCCCAGGAATTATTGTTTGAATAAATTACAGGAGTATTCATTATACTACTCCAAGTTTTAAAGTATTCTAGTATATCTTTATTTATTTCTTCTTTGATTGATAAGAGTTTAAGATACTGACCATTCTCATTATTTTCAACAGAAACAAGAACACCACATTTATCAGGTCTCATTTCTTCTGCTAAAAGTTCTTGAGACCAGGCACAGAAATATCTTTCACATACTTTAGGTCTTACTTTATGAACACTACATCCAGTTTCACATAAAAACTTACAAGACTTTCCACCACCAAACTCATGACCATAGGCAGTTCCTTGCAGCCAAGTGCAACAGGCAGTGCATTCTCCACATTCTCTCATAGATATTCTACCTCTCTAAAGTAATGTGTATAAGGTTCATAATCACTCATACCTTTCTTTAATGGAATAGGATGATTGTCTGCAATATAATCACTATCAGTATATTCCATGAATGATTTTGCCTTTACACTTTTATTAGTCCCTATCCAAAACTCCCTATCAAATCTATAACCAGTATTCAAATAATTATGGTCTAGTGTTTGAATGTAAGATGCATTAGCCCACCAGAAGTTCCCACAATAGCATCCAAGTCCAGTATTTTCTGCAATTCTTCCATCACTCCATATTGTTGGTCCAAGTGGTTTGAAAGTCTGTCCCACACAATCATAATCATTTAAGTATTCTACACATTCTTTCCACCTATCAATTACAAAATATTCCATCATCAGTCTCCAAGAATTAGCAACAAGAGTTTCTTTGCTTGCACCCTTCATATGAAAGTATAAAATTTTATAATCTGGATTTTCATAGGCAAAGTTTTTAAGTGCTACAAGAGTTTCTGTTTCTTCTTTCCAATTAGTATTATAAACCACTTTTGCTTTTTCTGGAACATTAAACATCTCCTGATCACCATTCACACCAATATGAATATAATCAGCAGCATCAATTAATCCAGAACAATATAATCTATGAATTTGTGATTGATACACAAAAGCACTCATACTAGACTGAAAAGTATGATAAAATATTGCTATTTTCATATTGGATAAATCTCACCATTAGGTCCGTGATTTCTATTCACGCCCAAAGAAGGAATTCTAATGACTTTCTTATGATCAATCCATTTATAAATTGAATGTTCAATATCAATACCACCAGTATAAGACATCATAGTATCCATATATGAAAAACATTTTTGATACATCTGAATGGTTTCATTTAATAAACTTTTATTAAATGACCATAGACCTGTAGTAACTTGTCCTGCAACTCCACAAATTAAATTGAACAGATCATCTTCCATATCCTGAACTTTCATCACATAATAGTTTTCAAGTATATTACTCTCATAATCAGTAATATTAAACTCGTCATTCAAAGTATATCTACCAGAAATTTTAAATGCTCTTGTAAAATCTAAAGAATCAATTTGAACAAAAGTATTGTATAAAGACCTTGTTTCCAGAAGTGACTTGCCAAAGTCAAACTTTTCTGGACACTTATCCAAGTTTTCATAAAGTTGTTGAAGAACTTCATCATCATAATGTTCAACATAGTAATCACTTTGTTCTATGAGTTTCGTAGAGTATTCTTTTGGTAGTTCAACAGGAGAACTTTCTGTAACCCAGATAATAGAATTTGGAACTTTGGTTCTGATTGATTGAATGGTATCTAAAGTCTGCTCAAATCTTTCTTGTGGAGAATGAAAACTACCAACTTTAAAAGGAATAATAGATGATGTAACAATAAACAAAAACTTATAATTCATAATCTGTATTAAAACTAATTACCATTCTTTGTTCTGTCTCCTCTTCAGTATAATGAATTAAATCACTTGAAAAAATAACCAACAATCCAGGATAAGGTTCTATTTTTGTACCTGAAAAAATTAAAGGAGTTTTGCCAGAAAGATAAAATACTCCACTGACAATACTTTCTTCATGCTTGTGTGCCTTGAGTTTATTTCCTGTTTCTGAAATATTGAACCAACTATTAATAAACTTTAGAGGAGGAATATTATACTTATTACAATATATTCTAACATATTGTTTGATAATATTTTTCAATCCAGAAAGTTCTGGATACACTAAAATAGGTATTCCATAATTATAAGTGGAAAATCCTCTAGTCACAAGTCCGTGAGAACTTGCTTCTATCTGAAATAGTTTGTTTTTAATAGAATTTAAATTTAAAAAAGATAAATTATATTCCTCTATCATTCATAAACTCTCCAAACTCTTTAATAGGTGCATCCCAAGTTCTTGGTTTCTTCTGTCTAAACAAATGGACATTATCATTATACCACATACACTTTCCAGTAGAAGAAGTCCAAACATAATATTCCATAATAGGAACAAAAACACAGACTTCTTTACCAAGTGATGCTGCAACATGAGCCACAAAACTACAAGAAGTTACAACCATATCAAGGTTCTTAATGATAGAAAATGTATCAGCATATTCTCTATTTGGAACAGATAATGATTGTTTGATTTCTGGATACTCATTTGCATCTTTATTATCAGTGTGTGTTTGAAGTGAATATAGTGAGTATTCTTTGTTTCCAAGAACACTCATATAGTCTTTGAGTTCTACTGACCTAAAAGAGTTCTGTTCAAATCCAGAACTAGATGCCCAGAACATCCCAATCTTATATCCAGTATCTTCTTTCATCCATTCCCACTTTTTATCAAACTCTGGAAGTGTTGAAAGATAAGGTTCTCTTCCCATATCCTTAAGATCTAAATTAAGATAATAAGGAAGTGCAAGACCATAAACCCAACAAGAATCTTTTGGAAACTCTGGTTTATCCCAAATACAAACAGCATCATAACCATTATGATTAAAAAGTTCTACAAGTTCTTTTCTAGTAGAACTCCAGATTGGTTTCATTCCCAATTCTTTTAGGTGCTTCATAAATCTAATATGAACAACCTCATCTCCAGCACCACACTGATTATCAATAATAATCGTTCTTCCTGGAGTAATAGTTCCATCCCACTTTTCATACTCTGGAAGTTTCTGATTTTTATATGCTTCTGCTTCTCCAGCCTTAAGAAAGTGTTGAAGTCCTGTATGTAAATCACCTTTTCTAAAATAATATCCAGAAAGATTGTGATATGCCTTTCTTTCAATTTCTTCTGGTAGTTTTCTTTGAAGAAGATTGAATAGAAGTTTTTCTGCTTTTTCTTTTTGATTTATTGCAGAATAAGCAAAAGTTTCTTCTAAAAGAAGTTCAGAGTCTAATGGATTTATTTTCTTACACTTTTCAATTTGTGTTATAGATTTCTCTGGATGATTTGATTGATTATAAGTATTGATTAAATTCTTTGAAGTAATATATTTCTCTTCTTTTGTTTGTGCTAATTTAAGTGACTTTTCTCCATACTCAATTGCTTTGGAGAAGTTCTTAAGTTCAAAGAAAATCTTTGCAATATCATCATATTGTTGGAAAGTTTCTGCTTTTTTTCCAAAAGCATCAAGAAGTTGATAGGTAAGTTGTTGTTCTTTGAATGAATATAATGTCTTTGCAACTAGTTCAAGTGGGTTCATATTTTTAAGTATGATATAAAAGTATTATATCAGATATTAAATACCTTGTAAATCATCTGAAGTTTTGATTGCTGCTGCCTGGTATCCACCAGAAGCAACTTGTTTCCAATTGGTTCCTCCTGCAAATGTTGTGACTGGAGTGGTTCTAGTGCCGCCGCCCCCGACAGGGGCATTGATTCCTAGTCGTTCATTACGACCCCAAGTCCATAGAGTTCCATCAGTTTTGATTGCTGCTGTGAAATTGACTCCACAACTCACTTGTTTCCAGTTGGTTCCACCAGCAAATGTAGTGACTGGAGTGGATCTATTGGTTGTTGTATTGTTTCCTAGTTCTCCATAATGATTACGACCCCACATCCATAAGGTTCCATCAGTCTTGATTGCTGCTGTGTGCCGTCGTCCACAACTCACTTGTTTCCAGTTGGTTCCTCCAGCAAATGTAGTGACTGGAGTGCATCTATGGTCTGTATTATTGATTCCTAGGTTTCCATAAGAATTACGACCCCAAGTCCATAGAGTTCCATCAGTCTTGATTGCTGCTGTGTGCCGTCGTCCACAACTCACTTGTTTCCAGTTGGTTCCTCCTGCAAATGTTGTGACTGGAGTGCATCTATTGGTTGTTGTATTATCTCCTAGTTGTCCATAATTATTACGACCCCAAGTCCATAGAGTTCCATCAGTCTTGATTGCTGCTGTGAAATTGACTCCACAACTCACTTGTTTCCAGTTGGTTCCTCCTGCAAATGTTGTGACTGGAGTGCATCTATTGGTTGTTGTATTGTTTCCTAGTGATCCATGATAATTACCACCCCAAGTCCATAGAGTTCCATCAGTCTTGATTGCTGCTGTGTGCCGTTGTCCACAACTCACTTGTTTCCAGTTGGTTCCTCCAGCAAATGTAGTGACTGGAGTGGATCTACTGATTGTATTATTGATTCCTAGTTTTCCATAAGAATTACGACCCCAAGTCCATAGAGTTCCATCAGTTTTGATTGCTGCACAATGATCATAGCCTGAACTTACTTGTTTCCAGTTGGTTCCTCCAGAAAATGTAGTGACTGGAGTGCTTCTGACAATGGCATCATTGGTTCCTAATACTCCAAAATTATTATTACCAGCACCCCAAATCAATAAAGTATCACCAACCCACTGGTCAATCAACCAATATTCATCTACAAAATATTCTTCTAAATCTCCTTCTGGAGAAAAAAATTGATTAGACATTTAACTTTCTCTCCAACTCTTCTATACGAACTTGTTGTTCTTTAATTGCCTCAATTAACAATCCAACAATATTTCCATAAGACACTGATTTAAGTCCATTTGGATTACTCATTACTACTTCAGGTAATACTTTTTCAATATCTTGTGCAATTACACCAATTGATGGTTGATTGTGATTATCTATCCACTTATATTTAACACCTTGAAGTTGTTTTACAGTATCAATAGCATTTGTAATTGGCGTGATATCAGTTTTTTGTGTTTTATCAGAAAGTGAAGTGAATATAGTTGCTGATAAAGTTCCTGTAGATGGATTGAAATTGAGTTTATTAGAAGAAACGTAGGTTGCTGTTGGTGCTCCAGTAGTAACATCTACAAATGTTGGATATCTTGTTGCATTGGTAGTAATATCATTGGTTATAGATGAGGATCCACCAGAACCTTGATTACCTTGTGCTCCTTGAGGACCTTGAGAACCTTGAGGACCTTGAGAACCTTGAGGACCTTGAGGACCTCTTACTCCTTGATTACCTTGATTACCTTGATTACCTTGATTACCTTGTGCTCCTTGAGAACCTTGAGGACCTTGAGAACCTTGAGGACCTCTTACTCCTTGATTACCTTGATTACCTTGATTACCTTGTGCTCCTTGAGAACCTTGAGGACCTTGAGAACCTTGAGGACCTTGAGGACCTCTTACTCCTTGATTACCTTGATTACCTTGATTACCTTGTGCTCCTTGAGGTCCTTGAGAACCTTGAGAACCTTGAGAACCTTGATTACCTTGTTCTCCTTGAGGTCCTTGAGGACCAATAGCACCTTGATTACCTTGTGCTCCTTGAGGTCCTTGAGAACCTTGTACTCCTTGAGGACCTATAGCACCTTGTTCTCCTTGAGGTCCTTGAGGACCAATAGCACCTTGATTACCTTGTGCTCCTTGAGGTCCTTGATTACCTTGTGCTCCTTGAGGACCTATAGCACCTTGTTCTCCTTGAGGTCCTTGAGGACCAATAGCACCTTGATTACCTTGTGCTCCTTGAGGTCCTTGATTACCTTGTGCTCCTTGAGGACCTATAGCACCTTGATTACCTTGTGCTCCTTGTGCTCCTTGAGGTCCTTGTTCTCCTTGAGGTCCTTGAGGACCAATAGCACCTTGATTACCTTGTGCTCCTTGAGGTCCTTGTTCTCCTTGAGGTCCTTGAGGACCAATAGCACCTTGATTACCTTGTGCTCCTTGAGGTCCTTGAGGTCCTTGAGAACCTTGAGGTCCAATAGCACCTTGTGCTCCTTGAGGTCCTACATTACCTAAACTTATAACTGTCGTTCCTATACCAACACCAAGAGTATCCTGACGAATGAATAACTTTCCATCATAATGGTTAATGGCTAGTTCACCAAGACCCAACTGATCTGTTGTTGGGATTTTGCCTTGAACTAACGAGCGTTTAACTTTTATGGTAGGATTAGTATTCATTCATCCTCATAGGTGGTATTTACCTTAAACCCAATATATATTGGGAATTTTACCTATTTATGTAAAATCATCTGGTTTCTTCCTTGTAGTTTTTTGATTTTCAAGTTTTGTTAATTTGTCATTCAATTCACTTATAGTTGATGATAAAGAATTAATTTTTGCTTCATAAACAACTACTTGATTAGAAAGTTCAGATACTTTTTTTTGATAGGCAGATAACAAAGATTGGTAGTCAATATCATTCATTAGAAGGTTCCAGCATCTACAGTAATATTTTCAAGAAATCTTTCTGAACCAGTACAAGAAATAACTTGTGATGTTCCTGCACAATCAGTGACCCAAAGTGCCTTAACTTCAACTTCTGCATAAGCATTTGCAG
>Ga0194115_10006047_pt1 | contig 12370 bp, 8 predicted proteins | sample TA2MahsurfametaG_3_FD_148656 | JGI IMG/M metagenome (GOLD analysis project Ga0194115, IMG submission 148656) | Freshwater microbial communities from Lake Tanganyika, Tanzania - TA2015002 Mahale S4 surface | ecosystem: Environmental > Aquatic > Freshwater > Lake | place: Tanzania: Lake Tanganyika... | reverse complement strand
GCAGCTGCGATATCGGCATGGCATTGTCTTGGTTCGCTCCGACCAAATCAAATTGCGCTGTTGATTCTCTTTTCTGCCGCCGCTTTCGCAGCCAAGAGCAGCAACATCGTGGTCGTAGCCGGCTTGGTATTTGGTACCGCCTTGTATCAAGTTGAGGCAAAGAGTGCGTCAACTCGTGCGCGCTTGGCACTCGCTATGGGTGGGCTCGTTGCATTCGTGTGTACATATCTCTTCGTCTATCGGGGATCTGGCTATTCGGAGTTGGTGGAGTTCGGTGTGTCGGGATTCGCACAGGACATCTTCGGCGACATTCGAATACTGGGTATCCGCCCACGAGTTCTTGCGGCAACGTTCGTCCTGCTGAACTCCTTGCTCATCTTTATCATTTCGATGTTTGCATACGGAACTGAACGTAGTTTCGAATCTTTTGGATCGCTCAAGAACGCCACCAAGAGTGCGCTACCGTTACTGCTACTTGCGACACTCCTGCCGACCATCGGCGTGCTTACATTCTTCGTTGCCCCGATTCATGAACAAGAGGAATATTTCCGTCATTCATTCGCAATCATCGGGGTATTCTTCACAACGGTTGCGCTGAAACGTGTATCAGACGACTCTCGGCCCTCACGCAAGCAAGTCGTAGTCATAGTGACCGGTGCCGTCATGTTCGCTCTGATTTTTGTCGCTTTGACACCAACCAACGAAGGTACGACATTTGCAATTTTCACGCGAGTAATTCTCGGGAGCCCTGTCGTCCTGATGGTGGTTGTGCTCGGGCTCGTGCTGCTCATCGCGAAACTCGGCGGAGCCAGCCAACGGCGGCATACGGTTACATGTTTGCTGCTTGGGGCGCTGACCGTGGCCGCGATATCGGGTAACGACAAATGGATTCGGGAAGCAGATTCATTCAAACGCGAGATTCTCAGTGAAGACCATGATCTTCGATACCTCGGCGATGAGCAAGTCATTGAGGCGGCCAGGCTGGTTGAGCGCTTGACGCAACTTGATGACATCATCGCGTCGAACTACTTCTGTGAAGAAACGTGGTGTCCGACCAACCAGTATTCCCCGACAAGAGCGGATTGGCAGTTGGGGGGCGAGGCAATGACACTGGTGGTCTACTCCCAGCGGAGATATCTCGTGAATGGATACGGCTTCACTTGGCAAAACATTCAACCTCCGGAGTCGATACAGCGTCGTATTGCATGGTCACTGCAACCGCAGCCTTCCAATCTGCAAAGACTCGAAGGTGTCGTGCCGAACTACTTCTTACGCGATCTCAGCATGCCCTGCCCTTGTGGTGAACTTGCCGACCGGGTAATTATTGGCCGTACTCAGCGCTTCGAGCTCTACGACTTGTCGACAGCGCTCGCCTCGTAGGGCAGCTCTATAGGGCGATCAGGGCAAACTCGCGGTTCGTGGCGACAACTTCTCCGTACCGCTCAAGACCAATTGTGCTCACACGACTTGGTAGATGAAGCACGAAGTGGGTAACTCCGAATTTTTCGAGTTTCACACGCGAGTTTTCCGAGGCTGTCTCGGCAAATTGCAGTGCGGCAGACATTCTGTCCCGTGCGTCCTCTGGCGAATACCCGTTTACCAACAGCCACCGCGGTCCTTCGAGGAGCACCCGTCGCCGACTCTCCGCAGACAGCCTGAAATTGTTTCCCCCGAATCCAGAGGCAGAACTCGGAAGATTGAAGTCTTCGCCCAGCAAGTCGAGGTCTTGATCGAACCAATCCGCCCCTCGACACGAGGCGCCGCAGAACCGATTCGTTGCGAGTACCGCAGTCTCAGCGGTCAACTGCACAACTTGTTGGATGATGTCGCGCTCTTCAACGGTGCCGAGTGCTTGATTGCTGTCGGCCGAGGTGAGCTCCGGACCTTTATCCAATCGCTGAAACAACACAACCTCTCGACTCGCGGAGACTGCGAATGCCGCCACAACCATGAGTCCCACAAAGTCCCTGCCGGTCGGTGCGGGCAACGACAATCGTCGCAACTGCGGTCTGGCAGCTAGCAACGTCATCGCAAAAGGGACCAACATCGAAGTTTCGACCACCCGCAACCAGATTTCGCCGGTGGTACCACCGTTGAAGCGTTGTACGAGAAGTCGCATTGCGAATATGGTTGTAATGGCAGGCAGGAAGACTGCCAACATGGCACGAATAACTCGCTTGGTGTCGCCGAAACTGAGCAGGCTTCCCACGGATACCAGCAGCACCAGATGAATCGGGTTCAAACCGGACGACACGAAGTATCCGTTGGCCTGATTTCCGGAGATCAGCGTCATCACGACCGCGAATGGCAACACACCGAGAGCGAAAAGTGCCCATACGGGTTCGAGGCGACGCCGTATCCAAAGCCAAACTCCCGCGAGGCATGGCAACAAGAGCAAACCCGCACTAACCAATATGGCTCCGAACACTCGAAGTGGACGCTCGGCAATCACATCAAGTTCCGACAGAACTTGTTTGGCGTATCCGAACATTTGAAATGAATCAATTTGACGTGTAGTGCGATCATTGAGCAGTGATGTGGCGCCGTAAAAGGCGAGCGCGAAGTAAGCACCAAACAAATTGAATGACGCGGTTACAAACGGGGAATGACCCTCTCTCCATTTCAAGATAGCCACTGCGGCAAGCCCAAAGACGACCACCGGAATGTTCGAAGACTTGATGAGCGCAAGCCCCAGTGCAAACAGAAATGAAAGTATGAATGCGTAGGTGGCTTTGATCTGTATCAGAGCAACCCAAAACCACATCGCAGCCACCAGCACTGCCACTCCGAGTGCATAGCTCGGCGAGACGAATGAGTAGTTCACGAACAGGGGAAAGACTGCCGACAATGTCACACGCCACCCGAACGAGAGCGTTCGATGAATTGAAAGAAATCCCCAAACGAGAATCGAGGTGAGCAGCGCTATCGCGACGGGAAGCACCCGATTGAGAATCTCATACGGTTGTGCACCCGACACTTGAGCGAGTATTCCTGACCATTGATATGTGAGCACGTGGTACCGCGCACCGAGTTCACCAAGCGGACCAAGTGCATCACCTGCACCAAATCGCAGAAAGTGATACGAGATCGACTCGAATACTTCGAGATCATCGGTCAGGAACCACCAGAACTCTGACCGTCGAGTCCATGCAAGCCATGAAATCGAAGCTGATAGTGGTACGACAATCATCAATAGCTTCCGCCGGTAGTGAATTACCGTAAGCAGAACGAGCGCAACGGCGCCAATTGGGATAAACCAACGAAAGTCACGAGCGAGATAGATCGTCGCCAATAGGGCTGGAGCGATGCCCTCAGCGAGCGCTGTGGCCTGAGGTCCCATACTGGCCGACGAATGCTGCCGTAGACCTTTCCTCACTTCGGCACTGATAGCGACGATAAATATGCATGCCGCGGCTGGGAGCAAGAACCCAACCGACGTGCCGGTGATCGAGCGAATGATGACATGTGCGAACGTAGACGCCAAGATTCCCACTGCGGCACCAATACCGTCGGTAAAGCCAGGCGGCTGGGCGGGGTGCAACACACGCATGAGCACCACGCCGGGCGCAACCTGCACGATCAGGATGAGGGTCGCGACGAAGGCAACCCCCGCGGACACTTCCATTGCAACGAGGGTGATCAGAAAGAAAAGAGTCAATGTCAGCGATCCGACTAGATCTCGCCGAGAAAGTAGTTTCACGGTCTCAAGTTTCGCCTTGACCGGAAGGCGACAACAAGATCACGAAACACGCCACCGAACAAGAGCAAAGCGAGACCCGCGTACAAGGGCAGCTGATACAGATAACTCGGTCGATTCTCATTTGTTTGCTGTCGATAAGCATCGATCTGGCCATTCCATTCCTTCGCTGAGCCGTCACTCGACACAGAAATTCGAAGAGTTCCCGCAAACGGGAGCAAGCCCGCTGCCTCACCGATTCTTCCTTCATCGCATCGCGGAACGGGGGGTGCTGCAAGCTCTCTGGTCACATCAGATGTATCTGTAACGATGCGGACTCCGCCAGAGGATCTGATGAGCGCTACAAAGTTGAATTCTGCGTCCCGTGTGTGGTTCTTCACATTGATTCTTGCCACGCTTCGGTCCTCCAATGGCAGACCGAATCTGACCAGATATCCCTCCGTCTGTTGATACTCAATGAAAAATCCGTCCTCGTTCTCCGCCGTCTGCAGCAGACCCTGGTCGCGCTCAGGGTTGGTCACCAGCGCCTTAACGCTGATCAGCACACTCGTGCGACGTTCTGTCAGCGCCTCGCACAGCTGGCGTATGTCGATGTCTCGAACGGTTCCACCATCGTAGATGTACGTCACCCCATGGTCAGGAAATGAAATCGGACGAGGTGCATCACCGATTGACCACATCCACCAACCAGATGCGGTCAAAATTGCGCCAATCAGCCACAGTGGTAATCGCCGTCTCATCGAGTAACTTCCCATTCTTTGCGTTCATCCAAAAGACGGAAGGCGTAAACGAGGAAGACGACCCAACCCACCGAACCGAGAACGACAACGCCGTTGGGACCGACAGGCAGAAATGACCACCACCATTCATCAAAACGAACTGGTATCACTCGAATTCCAGCAGATGATCCGGCGGAGTAACGCTCAATTACGGCGTATAGACCAAGGGCATTCGCGATACCCAACAGGCCGATAGCGATATACCGAAGTCGCAGAATATCGAATAACTGCACGGAGCTTCGCGAGTAGTACACATAGGTCCCGATGATTACTGGAAACAAAGGCATTACGTATCTGCCAGGGACGTTGTACAAGTCAAGTTCGATGCTGGCAAACCAGAGTATTGCGACAAAAGAAAATGTGAGCAAAACCGCCGACGAAAGTTGACGCATTGAACCCTGTTGTGACGCGAACATCACAATGCCACCAACGACGACCATCGACACGATCATGACTAGCTTCGAGATACCGATATCGTTCTCGCCAAGACCCGCCGCACCATATGCGTCCAAGAACACCGCTGGAAAGTGTGTGATCCAGTTCGTAAACCATACGGAGACCGTCGGACCGTCAGGGCTCAGCGCCTGCAAATCAGACCGGAGTGCAAACCCAAGCACACCTTGGTGAGCAGCGAGGCCCACGACCACAAGCACGACTGGGAACCCCACGGCAATGGCGATTCGTTTAGTGCGAGTTGACGCTCTTCCCAAAAGCGGCGTTATCACCTCAAAGAATACGGTCACAGCCGTTACGACGAGGGCAAAAAGCATTACGTCTCGGCGAGCCTGAAACGACATGAACGTAGCGACCAATAGACCGATTACAGCTGCCGCCATGGGTAGGTGGCTCACAGGTCGAATACCGCGTTGAGAACGAACCTGAAGGATCACAAATGTGAGGAGAACCCAAACCATCGCCACCCCGGTGATGCCCCAGCCACTCGGATTGATTGAAGCGATAAGCCATATTGAAAATGGGCTGACAGTCACTGCAAGCGCAGTCAACCAACTTCTAGCCAATACGAGGGGAAGACAGAGGAGGACAAACAGACTCAACGCCGCAAAGACGGAAACGTTGAACAGTTTCATACGTAGAATGCTGAGTGGCCCGTCTTTACCGACGAACTGATGCATCACTTTCTGAAAGCCAGGGTGATAGTAAGTACCGGATTGATAAAGCAAGAACGAGCTTGATTCTCCCGTTGATTCGCCACAATTTGCCGGAAGGGTCGGCTTTCGCCAAAAACAACTCTGCACGGCGTACCCGAAGGTGCCTATCAGCTCTCCATCCTTGTTGTTCGACTTATCTATGCACTCCTCCCCATCTGGCTCATTGGCACACCAGATGTTTGCGATATGCAGAATCTCATCCGGTGTCGAGAGTGGTGGTGAGCTCACGGCCCAGCCGGCCAATGCCGTCATCAGGCCAACCACTGCAATGACGACAGAATGCGACTTCTTCCTCATCACGAACACTGCAACAAGAATCGTGCAATCATTGACGCGATACTACGCAATAGGCACCTGACAGCAGTAGATAAACCAGAGTGCTTCGGACGCTTCTCTATTGTCTGTGCAGAACCGTGCACATTGAATTTTGCAGCGCAACCTCAAGGTCGCTACTCCTCTCATTATTGGCCAGTTCCGTGGTGACGACGAAATAGTCCACGGGTAGCGGCGTCTCCGTAATCGCGCCTTCCTTGAGCATGCGCTGCTCAACCAACTCATTCTCGGCGAATTTCGTGTAGAGACCGTCAAGCAGGATGCGACGCTTTGTCATAAGTGAAACGAGGTGCGACTTCCCACTTCCGCTCAAGCCTTCTGGGTCGAACATGTCAGTCGCGATAATCGCACTAGGTGATGTATTCGTGCGAATCCACCCCAAACACGCGCGCAGTTCATGACTTCCGGTGATTTGACTTTCCACTATCGGCTGTCTGGACGTAACCATTGGTATCCGCTCTGGGCGACCGATAGAGACTACAAGCACGAGAACCAGCATCACAATCGATACAACCCTGATATGAGATGTACTACCTACAACTCCAGTCCGTGATTTCTCAAGTCTGAAATAGACGACTCCGAGTATCACGATTGCCGAGACAAGAAACGTGATCGACAGAACTGCAGCAAGTTCATCTCGTGCGATGTTGCGAGTCAGGAAATATAGCCGCGCGCCCGCAACCCCCGCGACCGCACCAATCACGCTGATCACCAAACTCGACGAGGTTCGGGTCATTGACCAAGCCGCCGCGATACTTGCAGGCATTAATGACAGAAGCACTGCCGACATGAGTTTGCCTTGAGCAAACGAGAGATCGAGAATATTCATGACAACGACTGACACACTCAAAAGCACGACCAGCACTGTGAGGACCATGCCGACCATTCCGGCGAGTTGCTGATTTTTCCGGCGCAGGAACAACACAATAGGCAGCGAGATAACTGCGATCTCCAGCAGGTAGCCAGCTGAGTTGAGGGCGGTCAACCACGCAGGACTCTCGGGGTTGAGTCCAAATTCGACATTCAATCCACGAAACTGCAACAGATTCTGAACCCCGAACGTGCCCGAACTGATCTGACTTTTTCCAGGTGTGAGAACTGTCAGCCGCAGCACCAGCAGCGTCACTGGAAGAAGTGCAGTTGCCAGAAGCAACTCTGCTCGATCCTGAGCAGTTCGCCAAACAGACATCAGTAGGAATACGAACACTGAGAGCGACACCGTGAGACCGAACGGCGTCTGTGCCATCAGCAGGAGTGTCGAGGCCACTGCAACAACCAACACATTGATGACTTCCCAGGATTTCCGAAGCGCGAGCTCCAGGCAGTAACACGTCAGCGCAACCCCGAGGAGCGTGCCAATCGAGTATGGATCCATCTCGAGAAGGACAAGAGCAGGTACCAACACCCCAATGAGTGCAGCCCCATCGGAAATCCCCATCGCACGGACAAGTCGCCACATCGACGCGACTGCGCCCAAGAAGCCAATCACTGGAAGGATTCGTGTAACGACAATGAACTCGTCAACTCCTCCAGCTCTGCTCAGAACACCGGCAATTGCCTCGGAAAGCCAGTGATAGCTGATTGATGTACCCGTCGCCGAGTTGAGGTCGGTGTATCCCCATCGAGTGAGACCTGTCGCAAGCGAAGCTCGAAACTGCTGATCGTACGAAATAAAGAACCAGTACGGCTCACGACCGAACCACCATCGTGATGCGAGAGCCGAACCAACGATCAGAGCCAACACGAAGAGACGGATCCGGTTGGAACACATGCGGCGGAAGACGGCACTACCAACCAGCAGAACGATTGCGGTGGGCAAGAGTGGTAAGAAACCTCTCAACGACAGGAGCAAGGCCGCGACGGCGACGACAAGCAGCTCGAAGCGTCGTCGATTTGAATCAATTGTCAAAGTCTCAGACTCATTCCGTGGAGGTCGACTCATACCAATGACAACTACGAAAATTGAGATTGCAGCACCGAGGAGAATGAGCAACCGCGCAATAACCGATGCATGCGAGACGAGAAGAACCCAGGTGAATGCAATAGCTCCAAGGAGAATCAGCGAGTTGAGAAATGACTGCGTCCATGACCGAGTATGCGGAGTCCAAGGTCCACAAACGGCCGCACTTAGGAGAACGAGTAGAGCTGAGACGGTGAGCAGTGCACGTATAGGCACATCAATTGCGGTCAGAAGTAGTGCTGCAACCAGACCAATTTCAATATCAGACTTACACCGAGTCAGCAGCGTCGCGGGAGACATGATTCAGAATTCACCTAGCATCGCCACATTGGAGAGTACTCAACCTGTCACCCCGCTACGTCACGAGTATCGTGATATCTGGTGACCACAACAGAAACCGTTGCTCTGCGCGATATCAGGGCTGCAGTACCTCAGGTTTCAACTGTTGCAACAGTGACTCCCACCCTTTCATCGCGCTATCTCAGCGAGGTCCTCGGGTCGACGGTCGTTCTAAAGGCCGAGAACTTACAGCGGACCGGTTCTTTCAAGATTCGCGGAGCAACAAACAAGATTTTCACCTTAGGTCACACAGCCGAACATGGAGTTGTCGCGGGTTCAGCAGGCAATCACGCCCAGGCTCTCGCCCTCGCTGCACGAAACGCTCGAATTCCCTGCGAGATTTATGTTCCAGCAGGTGCTTCATTGGCCAAGATCGATGCCTGTCGCGAGTACGGCGCCACGGTCCACGAGGGTGGAGACAGTCTCGACACAGCGGTCTCTCGTGCCTTGCAGCGCTCGGATGAGACCAGGGCAACCTTCTGTCATCCTTATGACGACGCTGCGGTCGTAGCCGGACAAGGAACCCTTGGGTTAGAACTTGTGGAACAGGTGGAGAATCTTCGAACGGTCATCGTGCCGCTGGGTGGCGGAGGATTAGCTGCGGGAACTGCGATAGCCGTCAAGTCACAGTTGCCGAGTGCGCGGGTGATCGGAGTTCAAATATCCTCATGCGCTCCATACATAACGGGCAAGTCACCAGATGGTCCGGTTCCAACGCTGGCCGACGGAATCGCGGTGAAAAAGCCAGGTATCGTCACCAAGCCGTTAGTCGACAAGTGGCTCGATGACATCCTCATGGTGGACGAAGACACGGTCGGTGAAGCGATGATGCTCATGCTCGAACGATCGAAACTTCTCGTTGAAGGAGGCGGAGTAGTTGGCGTTGCTGCACTATTGTCCAACCTCATTGAAGCAAGTCCCGGGCAAACCACCTGCGTGGTTCTTTCGGGTGGCAATGTTGACCTTTCCACACTTGCCAGTCTTGTCCGACGTTATGAGACTCGTCGCGGAAGACGAGCCGTATTGATGGTACGTATCAGTGATCGTCCGGGAGGTTTGGCAAGTCTGCTTGCACGGGTCGCCGCAATCGGTGCAAATGTGATCGACATTGAGCACCTACGCGATGGCGTCGATTTGCATGTGCGCGAGACCGCAGTCAATCTGGTGCTTGAGGTTCGAGACGCATCACATCGAGGTGACGTGATATCGGCACTGGAAGCCGCAGGCTATGTCGTCACATTCCTATCGGAGTAACACGGTGCAACATCTACAGGGCTTCGTTGTTGACTGTTGAGTGCAGGGAGTGGCCGTAACCAGAGTATGACGCGACCACTCATCGCCCTTCCAGGCCGACGCTCCAGTAATGCAAATTCCGTCCGCGGGGCTGCGGTTGCTGCAGGAATTGGTTACATCAACGCGGTGAACGACGCTGGAGGAGCTGTAGCCGTAGTTCCTCCAGTTGGAGAAATCTCTTACGACGAATTGCTCTCACGATTTGATGGTTTGCTGCTGCATGGTGGCATTGACCTATCGCCTGCGGCTTACGGTGAATCACCCCACCCCCAAGTCACATCGTGGGATGATGATCTCGACCAATTCGAATTCGAGATTCTGAAAGCGGCAGTTGAGTTAGACATGCCAGTCTTGGCGATCTGCCGAGGAATGCAAGTGCTCAATGTTGTGCTCGGTGGAACGTTGATTCAACACATTCCCGATCATCACCAGTCGGGCATCGAGCATTGGTCTTCACATCATGACGTCTCAATAGCAACTGATTCGCACCTCTTCGGGGCTGTGGGGTCCAACGAAGTCACGTCTGTGAGCTCGTTTCATCATCAAGCAGTAAGTGACCTTGGCCGAAATCTTCGCGCAGTCGCATGGTCAAAAGACAAACTTGTCGAAGGCATCGAACATGAATCTGCCGCGTGGATCGTTGGGGTGCAGTGGCACCCAGAAGACAAGTGTGAGTCCACGAGTACGAAACGACTATTCCACTCGTTCGTCCAGGCTTGTATTCGCAATCAGAGCACCATTCGTCGGTAGCCTGCCTACCTGTGTCGGTAGAAACCGTGATCCATGGCGACCGCGTACTTGCGATCATTCTTCGTCAGACACATGACGGAGCAGGAATTCAGTTCTTCACGCCACCCGAGTATTCCCAGCAGCTCGGCTACATGAAGCGCCCTGCGGGCTACCGGATACAGCCTCACGTGCACCTGCGAGTTGAACGAAAGTCAGTTCTCACGCAGGAGGTCCTCTTCATGAAGCGAGGTCGGGTGCTCGTGAACTTTTATGGAGATGATGATCGCAAAATCGCTGAACGAGAAATCACAACTGGTGACGTCATCCTGCTCTCAGAAGGCGGTCATGGATTCGAGATGATCGAGGAGTCCGAACTCATTGAAGTGAAGCAGGGTCCGTACCTGGAAGATAAACGTCGTTTCGACCCAAAATGACCTAGTCTCGGTCGCCGAGTGAATTCAACACGTTTCAATCGTGTCATGCCGTGGCTGGCGGTGGCATTTGCATGGCTGCTGTGTCAAGGACTCTCACTGCTCTATCCGCGCTCCTTGTTCTGGGACGACTGGCGACTGTACGACACTACGAATCTCGACCTCAATGAAGGTGGTCAGTTTGAACGAGACATCTGGCCACGCGAAGAGCTTGAGGGTTTTCTTCTGTCTCTGCACCCGGGAAGCTTTCGAGTCCTCACGTTCCTGATTTTTCCCATCATTGCACTCCTTACGTGGAGAATTGCTGGACTCTTCGTGAACAAAGGGCTTACAAGCCGCGAGCAGCGGCTGATCGGACTGCTCGTGCTCTTCCTGCCCGTCAATTCCGCCCGCATTACGAACATCACTTTCGGTTACACAATCTCACTTCTCGCGTTCGTCACGGCTGCATGGATTTGGCTCCGCTACAGGACCACTATCACCACTCTTATGGCAGTGCTGCTCTTCGTGTTTTCTTTTCGGACGAGCTCCCTTCTCGCCTTTGCGTTGGTACCGGGTGCGCTCAGCTTGAGTCTCGACTTCCTAGCCACTAGGCGCCTCGGGCTTAGATCATCACTACGCGCTGTCTTGCCGTTAGTCATGGCGCTGATATATCGACGATTCATTTCAGATAACGGTGTGGCTCCCGGTTATAACGAGTTTCAGATCGGCGGGTTAATGCGATCTGCACTGATGCTGATCTCCTTTGCCGGCGTTATTGGCGGGCTCTGGTATCGTCGCGAGAAACTCAGCTTGTCAGCGCGAGCAATCAAACAGTTCGGTGGCGGTCTCGGTATCTTGTGGCTCGGCGCAATGCCCTATATGGCGGTCGGACACCTTTCAACAGTTAGCGATTGGACAGTAAATTTCCTCCCCGGTGAGGGCGATTGGCACTCACGTCACCAGTTACTTCTACCTTTCGGTATGGCATTGATCCTTATCGGATTCTTTAATCTCCTTGAAGGTAAAGCAATGGTTCTTCTCATGCCACTGGTGCTCGCAGTGTCATTCATCTTTACATTCCTCTACTCAGTCGAGTATCTCGTCGACGCGCGCAAGCAAGACGCGGTTATCACTGCACTTCGTCAAGAACCAAGTCTCAAATCAACAAGAGTCGTCTTTCTCACTGACGATTCATCTGCAGCAAAACTAAACGCTCGCGCTCGCAGCTATCGCGAGTATGAAACTGATGGGCTGCTTCGGAGAGCACTCGGCGTTGAGGCACCGCGTTTTTTTGATGAGTCGCAACTTGAGTCGGAAACCTGTAACGCTCCCGCAACGGTGCCCGTTTACCGAGTGTTCGCGCCAATTCTCACCTTCACAAAATTCCAGATTGCACTCGGGCGGTCAATTCCAGTCACGTTCGAAAAGTCGTCAGTCCTCGCATGCCTCAAGCCAGAGTTTCGCCCTTAACCGAATACCTGAAATCAGCGGGTGATGCCAACCAAAGACTCTGCCGTGCGCAGGAGTACTGTCGGTAGCACGCCGAGCACGAGAGTGATGGCAACGGTGACGAGCATCGTGAGACGCGCGGCCAGCCCCAGCGAGATGCGCGGTGATGGCGAATCAGACAGCCACATGCTCACCATGATGCGCAGGTA
>Ga0194115_10006045_pt1 | contig 12372 bp, 13 predicted proteins | sample TA2MahsurfametaG_3_FD_148656 | JGI IMG/M metagenome (GOLD analysis project Ga0194115, IMG submission 148656) | Freshwater microbial communities from Lake Tanganyika, Tanzania - TA2015002 Mahale S4 surface | ecosystem: Environmental > Aquatic > Freshwater > Lake | place: Tanzania: Lake... | reverse complement strand
CTTTCTTCTTGAGTCCTTCCTTTTTAATGTCCATTTTGTCTAGTATGAGGTGTGTTCCTAGTTGGTCCGACAATCATTACCCACTGTCATGAGAGGGTTTGTTCTTGCAACTCGTTCGACATTGAAATTCAATGGCGGCAAGGCGCGCAAGAACCTCCCTCCACTTTGGGGATACCCGTCGCGGATGGCCAATCAAAGCGAGGGGAACCCCTCCCCCAAAAGCGTCACCCTTTGCATCATCATTAGTACTAGAAGAACTCACACTGTGCTATCATCATCGAAGAATGTGCCAAAACCGTAATCATACTCGGCTTTTGCTATTCTACAACATCCCATTGACGCATCTCTAGGTTTTTGCGTGAGGACATGAATGGGTGTATCTGATGTTGTGCCGGTCGATTGCCCATGGTGTACGCTACGAACACACTCTGGTATTTCGTCTCTGTTCATCTCGCTCCTCGAACTGTTCGGAATGCTACGTAGGAAAAAACCAATGAGTTTGTATCGGGAAACAAAAAGTCAACGCAGCCGACTACCTCTCTCTATATTATGCAGTCGAGTCACGGGGATTCCACGATGAAAAACACAGAATACGGGAACTACTAGCAAATCCAGAATATCAACGGCTACAGAGAGTTCACCCCAATAAGCCTGTCTTCTGAGCGATTGCAGATTGGAGAGCTTGGAGTTCCATTTCATCTGGCATTCTTCCATTCTCTTGCTGAAAGCGTTGTAGGACGTGACCCATAAGCATTTCGGTAAAGTCTGTGACTCCATCGTCTTCCTCATCTGATTCCCCTTCCATCTCTTCCCCATCTTCGTCTTCTTCTTCGCTTCCTGTCCCATCGGTCTCCTCCTCATCCTCCATCTCTTCCCCACTAACGATAGGCTTCGGTACCTCGATATCGACTCGGGCAGCAAATGTCTTGTATTCGTCCATTGTGTAATTTAGGAAGAATTCGTCATTGGATTTCGTCGCAAGCGTATCGACATTGTCATTGTCGTCGTCGTCATCATCAGCTTCGTCCTCTTGTGCAGCCACCCGAAGACATAGAATATCTCCCTTTACCTGTGATCCGTCAAAGGGTGGTTGTAATTTGTGTTGATTCATGGGTATGTCTTTCGTCGTCGTACCACCACCATCCTCGCGAAGGCACATTAAGATAATCCCCTCTTCTTCATATTGTCCCAGAAATGTAAACGGTCCACCCAACGTCTTTTGTACCATTTGTTTTTGGGGTGTTGTATCTATTTGAATTTCTTCAATCGTCGCATCCGCCTTTAGCAATACGGCAGTGACTACAGGTCCTTCCGATTTCAGAAGTTGAGCAATGCTACCTCCACCTGGAACAGGAATCGCTCCTGCTGCCTGGACTTTGAACGACGAAGAATCTTGGAGTCCCCTCTTAGACATGGTAGGAACAGGGAACTAACTAACTACGTAGAGAAGCTGCCGAAAGGATATTGTCAAGTCGTTCACAAAGGTTCGCGAAAGCAGAAAGCCACTTGCCCGCAGATTTGTGCATCACTGTCATCGCTTTGCGATGGACCTTCTTCTGACGGTGGGCCCAGCGGGCCGAGAGCTGCCGACGAAATTTTATGGCGCGAGAGGCGTACGGTAACCTCGAAGTGTCTGTTAACCAAAAGACTAAAGGCCAGAAAAAGATACCTCGAGGACAGCAGTAAAAACTGTTTTTTCTTATGTTTTTAGAAGTGGTTTTATTTTACCGCTCCCTTTTGCCACTTTCTTGTGCAGCGTGCACCACCAACGAATCGTGTATCGCTTAGGATAAAGGCCACATGATGGAGTATCTTTTTCTGTGGTAGCTTACACGAAGGATCTAGTACAAGAATGGGCGAGCCTGTCGAGCCCCTTGGTTCGCGTCATCGATCCCAGAAAACAAAAATCAGGCTGCGAAAATTCTGTTTCGGGATCATGCCCCCAGAGGCGAACACTGATCACACTTTCTTGTGGGTGCTCTCCTCTTTTCTTGTTCGATTAGATAAAGGTACGTCCATGAAGGTGAACGTTGTGAGGAGATCAACAGGATTGCATTCCAGAGGAAGCAATGATAGGAGATCGGGACGTTGGTTCTTTGGCATAACCTGTTCTGACACCTGTGTTCTTTCTGCCGTTGTTCTGACAGAAAAAGGGAAAACGAAAAAAGATACCGAGTGTTGTTATTATACTCCGAGCCAGTTAGTCTTTTTTCCCACCAAATGATGATGAGCATCCGAGTTGTCCTCCTTTTGGTAGTATTGATAGTATTGACGAAAGCAGAAAACAAGAGTGGCAACTACATTCGTGGAGAGAAAGTCAACCCAGCCTCTAGAATTATCAATGGAGGTAACAACAATATCCATACTGATCCACAGAAGAAGGATGATGTTTTGGAGTTTCAGATGGTGAAACGACTTTCAGGAAGCAAACCTCTTCAAGAGGGTGCTGGATTCAAACGTGCTGCTTGGTTCCCCTGATGAGAGGGAATTCCTCCAAGAAAGAAACGGATCCCCTTTGACTTTTTGTCAGAATGTTAATTTTTGGCAGAGAGATTGGGGGAAAGTGCAAGCTGAGCGACTTCTTATAGTCGTCTGTGACACAACCTGTTTTTCGATGGATACGAGAGACCAATCCCCCCCCCTTACCCACCATTGCGTGCCTTTTTTGGCTCTCTCCGTATCCCCTACATTTGATACTGACTTGCTTATTTACATTCGGAACACTTGATTGTTAATCTCATAGACTAACATAGACTTGAAGGTTACAGCCCAAATTACTACTGTACCGTAACAGGAGGGTCAGTTTCCGGTATGGTAGTCTTGATTCCGGTGACAGAATTCCCATCGGGGATCCCTTGACATTTACATTTAACTGTAATGACAGCAACTTGGCATCAAGAATCCTCCAATCATATGGAAGGTTCGGAGTAATTCTGACGTTAGGCGTCATAAAGACTGACACTCTGGGACTTCGCTTTTTGCAGCATTCGCTTTTCGGGTTCGGTAAATGATATATTGGGTCACTTCCAAAGAAATGCCGGTATTTGACCAAATTCCGAGTTGGGAGTTTTACAGTTTTACCCAAGGAAAGAAATTCTCGCGGAACACAAAAATCTATATGATCGACGACTACTTCGAAATAAAATCGGAAGCAAATAAATCTTTTTTACTTTGAACTGTGGTCGTGCACCAGCATACGGTACATACCTACGATAATGCATTATGGTACGGTAGCACAACACCCACCCTCTCTCGAGTTGCGCCTTGTTCGCCAGACGAAAGTGCACCATTTCTCTGGAAACAGTAGTACTCGTGGATTCGCTAGTGTCATGCGTTTCGTCGGGAGAACCACCCGATGGAACTCTCCGAGCGAGCCAGACGACGGCCACAACAAGGGAAAAACACCACCTGGGTTGAATTCTCGAAAAGGCCTCCTGTTACCACTTGCACCGAGTTATCCCGTGATAGAATCTTGCGGCAACAAAGGACATCAGATCACCCAGGAGTTGTAAAAGTCATCACACAAGAAATATGACGACACGATCGAAACTAGATTTGAATCAGAAACCCACTGAAGAAAACTATATGTATGGTAGACCATCAAAGAAGCGAACGCGACACATATCCGAGCGTGAAGTCACTGGTTCATCACAAGCAGACGGAGTACGGAACTATGCTCAAAGCACCAGCGCATTCGATCATACGACGATGACGACGACGACAACAACGACGGCAGCAGCAGCAGCAGCGATGATGATGGGAGATTGGGATGACGAGACGCATCGGAATTTCGTATCGGCAATATTTGAGGTGGGGATGAAAAATTCGTCGCCCGCGGTAATTATGGAAAACATGATTGATCAACCAATTGCCATGACGAGTGAACGGGTCAAGAGTAAGCTTCAGAAATTTCGTAACAGTAAAGATAAGGCAACGAAGGAATTTATGGATGAATACGATGCCTGTTTGGCTAGACTCAATGCGGTCTGTCCCGCACCGACGACGACACAGGAGAATGAACCCGATTCGACGTCGACGACGGCAATATTACAGTTGATGGGATGTCCTAAACTTGTGGGGGGGGATGCAGCTGCCTTGGTTAGTTTTGTCTTGAAGAATGAACTTGCTATGAATAATACACAATCGGGGATGCCACCTTGGAAGATGAACAACAGGGGGAGTAGTGCTTTCGGCGGTGCTGGTACACCGTTCCATCGCCGGCATGCCCTCGATTACGTTGAAGATTTGGCAGGTACTGGAATCCCCTTCCCAAATCTAAGTGAAGAAGAAAGAAAGACTTCTCTTGGATTGTCACTCCTTCATGTGAAAGAGCTCTTCCAGTCCATGCGTCACCACTTAAATACCAGTCGAGGCATCGGAACGAAGACGGATTGAACCCCAAGGAATTCGACAATGTAGTACCCTTGCTTAACGGAATATGTTGTGCTACCTTTTGTGTCATCCATGCTGCCGATGTTCATGATCGAGGCGGAAGATTCGGCATGTTAGAAAGATTCGACCCTCAATGAGTCGACTTGACAAAGTTAAGGCTTGTGCGGAATAATTGGAAGGACACGTATTTCTTTTTTTTTGCTTCGTCTCGCTCAGACTTTTGAGAACTATATCAGACTCTATCATGCAAGCTAATGATACCGTTACCTGGGATGCCTGTCCTAGATTAATTGTAGCCCATAGCGACGCGAACACTTCTATAAAGGGCCGTATCATTCCCAGAGAAAACGTCTTGCCGTCTGACCTTAAGGTCGCGAGATTCGGATTTTGGAATCCTTCACCATCTGCCACCAACTTGATCACCAATACATCCCATCAAAAACTAGCTACCGAAAGAGAGTGATCCTTTTGTCGTATGTACACACTGTCTGGTTATCATACAGGTACCGCTCTCATCCAGTACCATCTGTAAAGGATTCCCCAGATCGCAGCGTTCCATTGTATTGGGTATCTCCACACCCAGCCTACCTATAAACAAGCTCGACAACCCTCTCACACGAGGGCAAAACCAGAGGGAAAAAACAAGCCATAGCGACAAACTACGAAACACACATTCTGTAACAGAAAATGGGACGACGGATCGATGGAAGGTCTAGTGATAGTACATTACGACCACTTTCCTGTGAATTATCAACACTTCATAATGCAGATGGGTCTGCCTTATGGAAATCTGGTTCGACACATGTTTTGGCTGCAATACATGGACCAGTTGCACCGATGAATATGTCCAAGGAAGATCCACAAAAGGCGATTATTTCAGTCGTAATTAAATCAGGTCGACAAGATTATAAGACCATGGAATATGAATGGGGTGATTTTTTAAGTAAAATCTTTTCGGCATGTATCTATGTCGAACAATATCCAAGATCGATTATTGAAATTGTATTACAAATTATTCAAGCAGATGGATCACTCCTATCAGGATTATTACATGCTGGAATCGCAGCATTGATAGATGCAGGAGTTGAACTGCTTTATACACCCGTCGCGACGACCTGCCTTGTACAAGACGATATCCCATCAGGATTAGGATCATCAGATGCTCCGATGACTACGACGACTACTGCTTCATCGTCTTCGTCTTCGATTGTATTAGATCCATGTCGAGCGGAGGAAGATGAACCGAATACATCCTTGATAGTCCTCGTGAATGAGATTAGTCAACCAGAGAAGATTTTAGGGATCCATACGATGGGTCATGGTATATCTTTGGACAAGACACTATCCTGTGTCCAAGTCGCAAAGTCTGCTGGACCAGCGATTGTCGCCTTTTGGAGATTAGCCGTCGAACAAAAGGTCCAACGAGAATATCATACATTATGGTCCAAATAAATGGATTTTTTGATTTCTTGAAAGTTGGATTTTAGGGGTATGTACTGTAGTGGTTCTTGATATTCGGTCATCGAGTGATAGCCTCTAGCACCCTAGAGGTTCCATAGAAGAATTCGAACACACCGAAATCTAGACCCGAACCGAGTACTTCCTAGGTAGGACGGATGACTGCAGCGCGGATTCTCTTTCCGAATATCATGTCATATCAATCTCATACCCATGCACATTTGTAGGACGCCGTCCTCATTGTGGATGTCCTCTTGCTATCAACATTGCAGAAAATCGTAATGTTAGGTGCGGGAGACAATGGCACAATTTACCCCTTATAGCGCGTTTGAAAATATGATAATAATATACGACTCGACTTCCAAGGGGCAACCCAACAGCGTACCAAGAAGGCGTGAGCAAAAAACGCCCGCAACGGAATTGACCACCCATAGTCCTTCGTCGATGGGCAGATTCATCGTTGTCGGCCACCCTTGATAGATTGCCTTCAAAAGTAGGCGGGAGTGGGGGCAATATATCCAGCAGCAGTACACAGAAATGCCAGATTCAACAGAAGAAGAAAAGGAGGAGGTTGACGATGAGGAAGAAGAGGATCAATCGAACGGGTCAACAACTCAAGAATTGGAGGAAGATTTTGTTACACTGGGAGACCTAGATGAGGATCGAAACAAAGAGAAGGATGACAATCGGCCCCGAAAGGATGCGTCAGAGGAAGAAGATGATGATGACGAAGACGATGATGATATGGAGGAGGAAAACATGGATGGATCAAAGAAAAACCGTAAACGAAAACGAAAACGAACCTATGATCGTGAACGAGATTTACCACCCTGGATGTTACATCATGTCGACCGACGACACAAGACGAATCCGATGGTCGCCTTACATAATGAAATTGTTGGATTTTGTCATCTCATGGAACCCCGTCAAGAGGAAATGATCCAACGGAATGAATTAGTCCAACGTTTTAAGGCACTAGCCGAATCAATCTTTACGGAAGGTTGTCAGGTAGAAGTCTTTGGTTCACAGGCGACTGGATTATGCCTCCCCAACAGTGATATTGATATCGTCATCCAATTGGAGGGAGAAGGAGGAGGAGACAATAATGAGGTTATGAAGGAAGTTGGGGGGGAGAAGGGGATGGGGGGAGATACCAAATCGGGAGAAAGACGGAAAGTATCAAGGGAACAGGAATTGAAGGATATGGAGAATTGGAATGCACCATCGGGGACACCATTAGAACGATTAGCAGAGGGTCTTCGAGAGGAATGGTATGATGATTTGATTTATTTAGAAGTCATTCCGAATACACGTGTCCCATTAGTGAAATTTACCCATGGACCGACGAAGATTCAGATTGATGTCTGTTTCAATCAAAAGACAGGCGTCCAAGCAGCACAATTAATGCACCGATATATGGATGCATTACCACCCCTACGACCATTGACCTTTGTCCTGAAATACTTTTTAAGTTCTCGAGGTTTGAATCAACCTTATTCGGGAGGGATGGGAAGCTTTATGTTACAAATGATGATCGTGTCCTTCCTTCAACATCGGGCAAGAGAATTTTCCTATAATCGGATGCCCATCAATTATAATTTGGGTGCATTGTTGATGGATTTCTTGGAATTATATAGTATGGATTTTAATTTCATTACAGTCGGTGTTTCTGTCCGATTTGATGGATATTATTTTCCCAAGGGTGCATCGGATAGGAAGGGAGATTTTTGGCAAATTGAACGACCCTTTAGTTTTGCAATGGAAAATCCATTAGATCCTAAAATGGATGTCGGTGCACCCTCCTTTCGTGTATCATGGATCCAACGTGCCTTTGAAATTGCCTTGAAGGTTGTCTTATGTCATGTGACCGAACCGATGCAACCCTCTGTATCAATCTTGGCTTCTATCCTCCCCCCGACAGAGGAAATGTTTCAACGTATCCCATTGTTATTGTTGTCATCAAGAAATCCCAAAGATGTGGGACTGACCGCAGGGAGAGATCAGACCAAGAGACCTTCGAAAGTCTCGTCCCCGCCACGAAAACGACAAAGACGATGATGAAAATAGACTACTAGAAGGATAACAGTAAAGTCATTATTCTAATAATAGTATCCTCAACTCTCATATGTCTGGTATCACGAAATGAGTCAATGTGCGTGGTTTATATACAAAAAATACATTTGGTTGATTTTCTCCGGCCAAGATAATGTTCAATCCAGGGTTACTTCTGCTGCTGTAATTGAAGGAAAAGAAAAGAAAATCGATTAACAATGTTGTGTTCTCCTCATAAGAAGAAGAAGCGAAACCAACCCATGGATGTGCGAGCGAGAGAGGGAGAGAGAAACACTCAACCGCGACACATAGCATCCATCCAGAACATAACAACAACAGCAAACCCCTCCCCCCATCCACAACTTTCGCTCCAACCCTCTATTCATCACGTCACACATCACAAGCGCGACAAATCCATCATACAAGGGCAAAGCAAAACTTGGCGAAGTGCTCAACAGGTGTGTACAATGATGATAATGATAATGATCACGCTGGCAACAACTCATGACGGGCCATCCACAGCATCCATCCAAGAACATCACAGCACATTCTCAAAGCAAAACCAAACCTCTTTTTCTATGGCATTCCAGCTGGCTTGTCCCATTGAGTCTGTCCTGTCCTTTCGTTGTAGTAGTATATTTGCCCATCTGGAGAAGAAGCAGATTTCCATTCCGATACTGCGGGTGGTGGAGCACTCATTGGTGGAGGTGCTGAGTAGGGCATTTGTCCATAGTTTGCCTGCGGTTGACCGTAGGCTGCGACTGGAGCCTGATAGCTCTGATCGTATCCTTGACCGTAGCCTTGGTTGTAGGATCCTTGATTCTGGTACCCATACTGGGGTTGTTGACCATATCCACCGTTTTGCTGGTAACCTGATGAGGGAGCTGTGACGACCAAACAAACAAAGATAAGATAAACGGATACATCAACCACGCAGCGAAAAAATATCTGAAGAACTTACGGCCACCGCCCGCATATGGGTGATTTGGTCCTGTGATAGCGAGTTCAGAAAGGTGAGCCTCTTTGATGGACGCATAGCGAAGGGAAACCAGAAAAGCACATTCGAACGACATACCAATCTCAATGACCTCCTTCAACATTTGCTTCGCCATTTCAATTCCTGGACGAGACCCGCGAATCGTAATCTCACAATGTCGACCAGGCGGAACGTCTTGATTGACTTGCAAGTCGGTAGCTGATCGTCGCTGAAGGTCATTGATTGTTACTCCTTTCTTGCCGATAATTCGTCCCATGTACTGCTTCTCAACGTAAAATACTTCAGTCTCGGTACCGCCCCCACCGGGCGTGGCCCCATACTGACCATACGCATTCTGTGCTCCATACTGTTGATACGCGGGCTGTGCGGGGGTCGGATATTGGGCGGGAGGCGTGTACGGAGATGGGGCGGCAGCGTACGGTTGGGGTGCTGGCATGCCACCTCCATAGTAGGCCTGCTGCTGATCGTAACCCCCGTAGCCACCAGCACCGGCACCACCATTATCCGGTTGCATATTCTGTCCCATATTCGGAAGATTGGGGTACGGCGGTCCAGATCCCTGTGACGACAATGTGAAAATGAATCAGTTGGTAAGTCCAGACGACGCGATCCGTAGCGCCTATCAATGAACTTACCCAGACGCCACCTCGCTGGAGTTTGTCTTCGACGAGCATATTGAGTGACTGCATCGCATCCATAAGAGGATTTGCGACTAGGAACAGGATCATCTCCTTCGCCTTCGTGACAGACATGTCAGAACCGGTAATCGTTACGTGCTTTTGGTCCGATCCCGAATGCCGTTGATGGTCGACCTGAATCTTCGCATGTGATCGGGATTGCAATTCTCTAATCATTTCACCACTTCTCCCTATGATCTTCCCAACGGACTGTGCTGGGACCATCAAATATTCCTGTTTCGCTTCTCCCAAGGGTAGATCCGCCTCCGAGGCGTTCTCTTGACATAACATCTGTACAAGTCGTTTGGCAAAGTCAATCTGACTCCTAGTTCCACGATAGGTAATTACTCGGGGTTGGCCTTGTGGGACATTCTGGTCAACATCGATGCGACAGGACGATCGCGCCTGAAGATCTCGAATCATCTCACTATTTGGGGGGGGGGCGAGGAGGAATATTTTTGAGCTAACAGCGATATTGATGGTACCCCCATTCCAGCATCAAACACTTACCCGCCTTTTCCGATGACTCTTCCGACGTATAGGGCAGACACTGTACCCTTCTCTTCGAGTGTCGAATCCAGAGCTTTCGGTGCGCCGAATCCTTGAGGCAAACCTGGGGGTACACTGGGGGGTTGGACTTGAGTTGCCAGATGCGGCGTTGGTACCTCAGCGTGGTTTCCCGCATAACTGCTCTGTGTTGCCGTTGGAGTAGGCATGAGCGTGCTTCCTTCTTTTGTCACATTCGAGTCATCCACTCCTGGAGCGTCGTCGCCTGTCGCATTTGGCGCCGTCGTCAATTCCTTGGAAACGTCGGAAGGCTCGACTGTGTCGTGACTTCCTGGCGCTTCGCCTTCATCTACAACAAACCCTTCGATCGAACTTTCAGCTAACTTCTTCTGCTTCGCAGGAGGTTCTGAAGAAAACAATACAGTAGTTGAGACCCAAGGAGCTTGACGTGTCCCTTTGTAGCCGAAGCACATCCTGTACAAGACTTACCGCTCGACGGATCCTCATCGGCTTCCTCATCGCGCTCACGCTTTGCACTTGTGTCGTTATCTATGACTTCTGCCATGATTTTCACCTATCTTACACACGAGGACTCCAAACGAAACCTTCACAACACTATGTGTCCATCCAACCCCTGGGGAGTGAATGGACTGGATTTTGCCAAAACGTTGGTACTTAGTACATCGTCGCCGTTCGCCGTGTTTGTCGCGGTCTGTACTTCACCCGCTAGAAGCGACCACTTGACTGCGAATAGCCGCTACGACTAACTGTAACTTACAGTTTGTAGAGCCTGCGTCCTACTACAGCATCGTCATGCCACACCTAGAAACTCAAGAACCACTCAAGCACTGTACAAGGCACGTTGGTAAATGGACTGCTGCAATCCGTATCGAAAGCATCAATCGTATCATGTCGATCCCCAATCGATCCGAATAGATAGTCGGAGTTGACACACTTTGGGGGAAGATACTCCAGGAAATCCTATTGTGATGTGATAAGTGAGGCTAATTTACACTATTCATTCATGGTGTGGGTTCCACCGTCTACGAGGTCTCTGCTTGATGCGCTTCAAGCACTTGAATAGCCTCGGATATCTTGGCGTTCAGGGCTTCTGGAGATTCCAAAAGATGGAGAAGTTCACTATTGTCCATCTCCAAAAGCATACCAGTGATTTTTCCAGCCAAATCAGGTTGAGACTGGTGGATCAGAGGATAGAGACGTTCTCCGATCATATTCTTCTGCATCTCAGGAGATGCAGAGGCTAGGGCGCTTGCTGTTAAGGCCCCTTCCGAGCCCATGTGCTGAGCAGGAGTTTGAGGAGGCGGAGGTCCTGCATTTCGGACTTGTTGGTTAAACTGGATTCCCACAGGACCGCGACCAGGCATTGGTGGAGGACCACGTCCACGTCCACCTCCGCCTCGTCCCCCACCACGACCTTGTTGAGGTATCATGCCTCCCCCGTAAGGCATAGGATATCCTCGGCCGCCTTGCATCATTGGGAAACCAGGACGCTGTCCTCGCCCGGGTCCCATCATCTGGGGCATCCCCATGGGCATGGGTTGCATGCCCCCTTGTCCCGGTCTTTGCATGTATGGCATGGGCATACCAGGGTATCCCATAGGGCCCATGGGCCCGCGCATCATGCCGGCTGGCTGTCCAGGACCAGCAGCGCGGTTAGCATGTTGAGCCTCAAGTTGAGCACGACGAACATCCCTTCGTTGTGCTAGGGCAACAAAGATGGGCTTGTTCGCGATGAGTTTGTTGTTCATTTCGTTTACGGCACGAATCGCTTCTTCTGGAGTCGAGAAACAGACAAATCCGAAGCCTCGTGATTGAGAGTCCTTCATGTCCTTCATTACGCGGGCAGACGTGATAGTTCCCATTGCTGAGAACTCATTACGGAGCTGGTCGTCCGTGACACTGTCATCAAGATTTTTAACATACAGGTTGACTCCTTGGAACTTTGAGATACGGTCCATCTTTTCTGCTTCGAACTTAGAGCGAAGTTCACGCTCACGTTCAACTTTCTTCTGGGCACGACCCACATACATCTCTCGTTCTACCTCTTCTCCGTCGACAGTGGTTGTATACTTCTTGCCATTGAGGGCTTCTACAGCAGCGATGGCGTCTTCGTGGTTCATAAAGTTTACGAAACCGTACCCAAGAGTCTCGACTTTGCCTCCGGCTCCGTCGGTCTCTTCCTTAGAATCGGCTTCACTCTCAGTTCCGTCGATGCCATCGGCGCCTTCTTTCTTTGATTTGGTCTTGCGGACTCCAGTCGAATGAGCA
>Ga0194115_10006044_pt1 | contig 12374 bp, 9 predicted proteins | sample TA2MahsurfametaG_3_FD_148656 | JGI IMG/M metagenome (GOLD analysis project Ga0194115, IMG submission 148656) | Freshwater microbial communities from Lake Tanganyika, Tanzania - TA2015002 Mahale S4 surface | ecosystem: Environmental > Aquatic > Freshwater > Lake | place: Tanzania: Lake Tanganyika... | reverse complement strand
CAGGGGTCTGGTGGGTTCTCAACCATCTGGGGAGCAGGGATTCGACTTTGGGATCAATCAAAAATTCATGAAATCCCTGTTAAGTCGATGCCACCTCGAGGAATGAATCCGCATGGTTCCACCTGGAATCAAAGGTTTCATGCGTTTCCCAGCCAGAAATTTTTAAAATTCTGCATCTATTACCTGTGGGCTTGGGTTAGACTTCGAGTCGAGTAAGTACGCAAGGCAAGCGTTGACGCAAACTCAGCAATGCCGTCCAGAAACCAGTACAGTCTGGATTAGGTGATTGCTTGATCTTTACGAGCAGGGGAATATCTGAAGGAGGTTGGCTTATCACTACATTTAGTTTTTTTTTCAGAATTAAACCTCAAGCAGAGTTTGTCCTGATCTCTGGGCTTTCGATGCTATTACAAATGATAATTCTAGGAAAGCACTTAACCAACACAGTTTTATCGTCTTTTTTGCCTAGCGCCGTAGATGCAGTGGATTACCTAGAAAGAGCTAGAATTTGGTCCACAATAGGATTTAGTGCGGCCTTTGAGGACCTGTGGCGTATGCCAGGTTATCCCGCAGTCATAGTGATGATGCAAGCGTTGTTTCCGTCTTTCCCATTTTTGGCTTTACGTCTGCTTCAAATGCTTGCTATTGCAATTAGTGTTGGTTTAATGAAATTGACTTTAGATAGACTGGTGAGTCGCAACCTTAGTTTGATTTTTTCAGCTTTTTTTTCATTTCTGCCAACATGGTATTTTTCGCCTGTTTTGCTCCCAGAGAGTTTAACTATTCTCACTTTAACATCAATTTTGTATTGTTTGAGCACTATTAAGTCCAATTCGGTAAAACCTTTACAAATATTGTTAATCTCACTTTTGTTAGCTCTTAGCGTATACTTAAGATCAAATCTCATTTTTTTCGTTTTCCCAATAATCATATTCCTTTTTATTAAAATCCAGGCTAGAAAAATTGAACTAATTTCGATATTTGTTTCTCTTGTGTTTGTTTTTTTATCGCCGTGGCTCATATTTACAAAAACTCAACATCCAGGCTTTATTGGATTGACTTCAAATTTTGGAATTAATGCTTACATTGGCACAGGGATGGTTCTAAACTATGATGGGGGGATTCTTGCCGGTTCTGCTATGCGATGGGGAGTGGATCCTAAGAGCAATCAGAATGACCTTATCGATTTAGATCCACCCCTGCCCCGAGTGGAGCAAAGTAAGATTCTGACTGAAAAAGCCATCGAAATTTGGAGAGAGCGCCCCTTGAAGCAAATTGGGTACGGAGTTGATAAATTCCTCATAGCATTTAGTCTAAAAGGAAACTCTATAGTATCATGGTTTTTGGCCGTCTTTGTTCTAAGCTCTTTCTTTTCATCCTTCAGAGTAATGAGAGAACAGCACTCTAGGTCTTGGGGAGGCCTTTACCTTACGACAATTCTATTATTGGCGACTCAAGCTCTCTTCCTTCAAGCGGATCGTAGGTACGTCTTTCCCACGTTAATACCTCTTGCGCTTGTCTGTCTTGCGCTTGCGACAAGCCAGATGTCTTTTTTTAGACCAAGGTTAGGAGGGGCGCCGTGACCTTGCGCCATTTAAACTGAGCCGATTGTCCTCGAGTGAACTTTCTTTAGTTTAAATGAGCCCTCACTTTTGCATTAATCAGTTCCTGGGGTCTTGGTATAATCACTTTGATTTCTCTTCTCTGGTTGGCATTTCAAGCCGATGGCTCTGCGCACTTTTTAATTAGGGAATTTCCAGCAACCTCTTGTCAAGTCTACACCCCCAAAGTCATTCTAAGGCATTCACTTAATAATCTTATCTATATTCTTTTGGGTACAGAATTTAAAAAATTTATCAATGGAAGCTTTCATAAGTGAGTAAGTCACTTTTGCTCCAGCTAATAGAGTCCAAATTATACTTAAAAAATTCAAAAACCTGGAATTGAATATTTCTCGCCTTACTTCGTGTTTTGCTCGATGAAGATAGAAAATCTCCTGATCGCCTCCGCCCCCTGGTTCAACAATAGAAATAGGCTTGCATATCCTGGTCCCTCCGAATTTTTTGACAATCCGTAGATTTACTTCAAAATCTGCAACGATTCTTCGATGCTCATTAAAGCCTTCGAAGTATCGAAGCACCGAAGTTTTGTATAAAATCGATTGATGGCAACCTCCATGCCTGGTAAATGCCAATTGAATGGGTCTTAACTTCGATTTACCCTGCAGGTACTTCTTCCCTGTGATGTCCCCCAGAAAGTAGCCACCTACTGCAAGACCATAGTTGTCGCTTTTTGAAAGCACTTTTATGAGTTCTGAGATTCCATCAGGACCAGCAAATCTATCTCCAGAATTCATAAATATTACGAATTTTCCTGAGGCTTCTCTTAAGCCCATATTCATAGCTGAGTAAATACCGCTATCCGATTGTAGAATCACTTTACAAGCAAATGGAGTTTCTCTAGAAAATGTCTCTGCAGTTTCTTGGGTGTTATCAAAACTTTTTGCAATTACTAATATAGTTTCGTGTTTGATTTGATTTAAACTCTGAAGGCTTTCCAGAGTTTGTTTCAGTCCTTTTGAATGGTTTTTCGAGATTGTCACGACAGATAGGTCTACCATACGCTTATCCTGATTCGCTCACTTTTCTCAAACAACCTAAAAATGAATTTCAGTCTCCGGCCGCTATGGGGGTGCGAATTATCAGTAGATTGATCTGCACTCATAGCTTGCAACAATAGTAAAAAAAACATCGATTTGCAACGACGTTCTTATAGCTATCCCAACATCTTAATTTGTGAGCCCCCTGATTTAATCAAAGCAAAACTGCTTATCCATTTGCAGAATTCTTTGAGTTTATAGATTAAATAATTTGGTTCCAAGATCTTATCTGAGGTCGGCTACTACTAATTCAAGTGAATTATGTCTTGGATTATCGTAAAAAGGGGTTAAGAAGACTAAGATATTAGAAACGGAGCCCTGTAGCGATGATAGTCTAATAGTATACAAAAAAAGCATTCTGGGTTTAGTCGCAAGGAAGTCATGCGCATTCCTGGGTGGTTCACACTTCAAGATCTTGAGTGTTTTGAAATTGGAACTTTTATGGGAAAAAGTGCTTCGGTTTTAGGAAAGTTTGTTTATGAAGAGGAGAGACTTTTTGTTTGTGATTTATTCAACGGAGTAACTAACGCAAGAAACAGTATAGAAAACCTCAATTCTTATAAAGAACTTACCCTTGGGTTATTTGAAAAGAATTTTTTAAAATTGAATGGTTACTTGCCCCAGATTTTAGATTGCAGCTCAATTGAACTTGATTCAAAGCTCCCAAATGATATATTCAGGTTCATCCATATTGATGGAAGCCACTTGTATGAATTTGTAAGAAATGATTTGAATTTCGCTCTTCGACATCTAACTTCGACTGGCGGCATCATAGTGATTGATGATTTTCGAGCACAGCATACAATTGGTGTAAGTCGGTGCGTTTGGGAATCAATTTTGAGTGGTGAGTTAACCCCACTTGTAATCTCTGCCGCGAAAATTTATTTAATCAGGCCCGGCGACTCCACGTACGACTTAGAAGAGTTATCACGGCATTTTAAACGCGTTGGTATTGAGTTTGATTTCTTAGACACATTTGAGAATCAATCTCTACGCTTAATTGGGCAGTCTGATGAATTGCTTTATTCCAGTCATCGTTTTCTAGTTGGGCTTTTGCCACCTTATTTATTTAGATTTCTAGTAAGACTTAAAGCTGCCTTTAAAGCTCATTTAAACACTCGAAAGTAAATTCTCTTTGAGTCACTTTTCAATCCATCAAAAAGCCCATTGAAAGAGTCAAATCTCTCAAGCTCAATAATAATTGGATCAATAAAGCGCAAAAACTTTAGCAAGTGAGCTACAAAACCAAATCTGAGACTCACACTTCTCAAATCCATTGCTATGCGAAAGCTCCTTAAATGGAAACTTTCTCGAGGCCATTTAACATGCTCGTAACTCGATGAATTGGCCACTTTGGTATTTGCTTGTAACTCACTGCTGTATAGCTGAGTTAGCTCCCTTGCCAGCCGAGTTGAATTCAATAAAATCTCGTTACTGCCGTCCGAAAAATTTTCCCATGAATTCAAATATTTACCTCGAGACAAAGCAGCAGACATCTGTGAGAAATGAATGAAGGCAAGTCGTTCATCGTCTGCCATTATGTGGCCTTCTAAACTCACACTTAAGGGTCTCTCGCTTAAGTTCCACGGAGCTACATTGTAGCCTTTATACCTTAGAATCAAACAATTGAAAAAAGCTGGCACTAAGTCAATCCATTTTTGATCTGTGAAATGCACTTCATTTTTGTAACGTCGGCAAGATCTGCGTAGTCTATCTTCCCACCACAAAATAAAGTCCATAGCATCATTATGCACGGAGACGAATCCAAGGTTAAAAACTCCATACTTTAAATAACTAGTTTCGTCTGTATATTTATTGAATACGTTTACCGGTGAAAGTCTATGAGGTGTCAAGACTATCTTATGTTTCTTAGTCAAATCAACTAAGTCATCCATATTGGAAAATATCTGAATGTCTGGATCTAAGAATGTAACAGAATCAAATCCTTTGGAAATTAAAGTTCTTAAAAATATTGGTTTTACAGCCGTACACATTTCAAAGAGGTCATAGTAAGTTGACATGGTTGAAATCACTTCACTATCAACTTCTAAGTCGCATAGCAAGAGAATTTGAGAATCTGAGAATGTAAGGAAATTATGGCTTTTGCCATCAACGATTAAAAGAAAAAAATCTGAATTTGGATGATGCGCCCTAAATGAGTTATAAAGCGTTAAGGCTTGCCCCAAATAATTTTTAGCAACAATAGTACAAAAGGCGTGCACTGGCAAAATGTAGCATTAGAAATGGCTATTTATCTTGAAGCTGTTACTTTTAAGTTGCTAATGTGCTTCTTCACCTTAGTTTAGTACGATTAGGCTAAGGCATCCAAATTTAGGAAGGTATCGAATTGTTGAAAAACGCTGGATTGGTTGTATATTTCTTCGTTGTCTATCAAGTTTCTTAGTAAAGCGTTTCATTTACAATCTTTGGTTTGAAACATGTTTAGTTGCTGTATTCCTTGCGGCCTCTGTTAGATAAATCGAGATTCTTGATGGGAAACTAGACCTTTGCTTTACAATCATGGCTTGAGAGTCTAGGAAAGAATCAGTGTGGCTTGGATTGTTCAAAAGGAATCTAAGACTTGCTTCAGAATCAAATAAACCAAAAATCTTGGCAAAATCCTGCTTTTACATTAATTTTTCCGTCCAAGTCTTGGGCGTGCTCTCGGTCGAAAATTCTAAAGGCAGATGATAGGAGAAGGCACGAATTCCTTTTTCCTGTATCCAGCCAATCAGCGACTCCAGTCCTTGTTCAACAGAGGTAGTTGTCCTATATCCAAGTAAATTTCTTGCTAAGTCTGCGGAGCAATTGGCATGAAAGACCTCTTGAGGTCTTCCTGGTAGATGAATTGGCTTAATCTCAACATTAAGAATTTTTGCAATGATAAAGGCTAAAGCTTCTATTGAAATAAATTCCTCGTCTGGCCCAATATTTACCACCAATCCATCAACAACATCCGATTCGCATGCCTTCATCAATGGATTAACCACGTCATTCATAAAAGAAAAACATCGCATCTGTTTTCCCGACCCATAAATTATAGGTTGCTTTCCCTGAAGTATACGGTTAATCATTATGGAAGCAACATTTCGATATGGGTCATCGTACTTTTGCCGTGGTCCAATAATATTGTGAGGAACCAAAATAACATACTTCATTCTATGGGTTTCACAAACGTTCCTTATTAACAGCTCTGAGGCATATTTTGCAATTCCGTATGGATCTTGTGGTCTGGGTTGCATCGATTCCTTGAAAGGGATTTCGTCTTGAGTTCCGTATCTAGCCATAGATGACATGTAGACGAATTTTTTTACATTCGATCGAACCGAAGCACTCAGAGCAACTGCCGTAATATGAAAGGTGTTTCTTGTTACTAATGCTGGAGAAAATACGGATAAACCTTCATATGCTGTGCATGCTGTATGAACCACTAAGTCTACGCCATTAAAACAATCTTTTACAGCATCAAAATCTCCAAGATCTAATTTGTGGAAATCGACTCCGATTGGAACATTCTCCTCATATCCACCAATCAAGTTATCAATTCCGATTACTTGATAGTCGCGTCGCAAGAATTCATCTGCCAAGTGGCTTCCCATGAAACCAGCGACCCCAGTTATTAAAACTTTACTCATTAATCTCCTATTTGTCCTCACTTAAAATACCATTAAATTCTAAGTTTGTAATTCCTATTAGATTATAGTTTCAATTGTGGGCTAATTGCACATTGATGCTTCAACAGCTCGTAGTGCTATCTGATTGTCAATTTCGAAGCCTCCAATCCTGACCTCTAATCAGGGGTATCTGAAATGGCGCAAAGAATTATCGCTAAATTTCGTACTCTACATCACATTTATGAGCAAAACTAGTGGCTCAGAAAGCACATATTAACTATTCAAGGTACCGAACCAAGCTCGCCCCAAACAAGAGTGAATCCTGTAGAGGTTGAACTCGCTTTACTAGGACCTAATCACTCAGGAGCAAACAAAGCTTCTCAATCAATCCAATTCTGAGTCCAGAGCTCTAACATAAACATAGGCCAAATCAAATTATCTAGCTCTAAACCTTTTTGATGATTCTTCAAAATCTCTTCTACTTTATTGGATTGATACCAGCCCCTAGATCTGCTCTTTTCACTGAGAAGAACTTCCTGGACAAGGCCTTTAAAATCTTCCCTTAGCCACCTTGCTCGAGGTATTCCGAATCCCATTTTTGATCTATCTATGATCTTAGGAGGAACAAGCTCTCTAGCTATCTCACGTAAGATGTGCTTATTTTCTCCTCCACCAATTTTGTATTTTGCAGGGAGAGATAAGCCAAATTCAACAACTTTGTAATCAAGAAAAGGAGATCTAACCTCAAGGCTATTAGCCATTGAAGCCATGTCGACTTTATACATCAAGTCACCTGGTAGGTAAGTCTTTAAATCCATTTCTTGCATTTTTCGAATACGATCTTTAGTTGGAATTGAATTCCATAAATTTATGAAGTCATCGTCCGCAGAACTCTTCAGTAAGTCTGGATTTAGAATTGAATGCAAGTCACTTAGCTGAAAAAGCGATTGGAATCCATTGTATCTTGTCGGCAAAGATTGGGAATTAGAGTGCTGCAATAACTTTCTAATTCTTTGGTTAGAAATTCGATTTGTGGGTAAAAACCTTAAAGGGTTTATAGCCAATAAAGGATTTATTGAATCAAGCAATCTACCTGCTCTATACCTCTCATATCCTGCAAAGCCCTCATCCCCTCCATCACCACTAAGCGCAACCACTACTTCTTCCCGGGCAAACTTTGAGAGCAAAAAAGTTGGAATTATAGAAGAATCAGCAAAGGGCTGGTCCAAGACTTTGGAAAGAGTCTCAACAATTAGATGAGAATCGGCTTCAACTACTCTTTCATGATGGATTGTACCTAACGCCTTGGCTACTTCTTTAGCAAATATTGACTCATCAAATCTTGTATCGGAAAAACCTATGCTGTAAGTATGTATGGAGCTCTCAGACTCTTCTTGCATTAAGGCTGTAACAATTGTTGAATCAATACCACCACTCAAATAGGCGCCTATCGGTCGCTCTGAGATGAGCCTAGTTTTTACTGCGTCGCGCAGAAGTCGAGTTGTCTCGTGCTTGGCACCTTCGAATGAGATTGAAGCTTCTGGGATATCTGATGGGTTCCAATACTGTTTAAGGTTTGACTGGCCATTTTCAATCACAAGAAGTGTTGCAGGAGGCAGTTGTCTTACATCGAGAATTGCAGATCTTGGAGCATTTATATATCCGTAGCTGAGAAATTCAGTTATGACGCTTTCATCCAATTTACGATTCACCCCAAGCGAAAGTAATCCTTTCACTTCAGATGAGAAATAAAAAGTACTACCTTGTTGGCTATACCAAAGCGGTTTCTTTCCAAGTCGATCACGAACAAGAAGCAATCGTTTTCGTTTTGAATCAAAGAGGGCTATTGCAAACATTCCTTGTAGTTTGCTTGCAAAGGCTTCCCCGTACTCTTGGTAGAGAAAGGGGATTAGGGCTGAATCTCCAAGCCCCTTAATTTGATGGCCTCTCGAGATTAAGTTCTGCCGTAACTCACGAAAGTTATATATCTCTCCATTGAATACTGATGCAACGTCTCTTTCCTGGTTATAGCTTGGCTGTTGACCTGAGGAAACATCAATTATGGATAAACGGCACATACCTAAAACGCAGTTCTGGTGGTGAAAGAAACCACTTTCGTCAGGACCTCGGTGAGAGATCTTCCCTATCGATTTCTCAACTAAACCTAGAACAACTGGCCTATCTGAGAAGATGCCTGAGATACCACACATAAATTAGGTATCAGTCTGTGACGCGAGGGCCGTTGGCAATACTTGTTCCATGTTCTACAAACCACTGATAGGTATTTTCTAGGGCATCGGAAAACTCAACTGGTTTAATCTGGGGGAAAATTGAATTAAGAAGAGTTGGATCATTTTGAGAGTTTCTAACATCCCCCGCTCGCTCAGGTACGTAATTTACATCCAGATTTGGGAACTTTAATTTCAACTCATCGATACATTGATTAAGCGTGATTCGTGAGCCAAAAGCTAGATTAATTGGATTTGGGTGATTCACTTTTTCATTCATAGCTTGAATCAAGACTGAAACTACAGTATCAATATATGTAAAGTCTCTCGATTGATTCCCGTCACCGAATACTTCAATGTTTTGGTTATGCATTAACTTCCAAATCCACTTAGGAATTACAGCTGCATAATCATGATCTGGACGTTGCCATGGACCAAAAATATTGAAGAATCTGTAGGTAACGGCTGAGATTCCAAATGATGCGGCATAACTAGCAACCAAAGCCTCTCCACTTAGTTTACTTGCAGCATATGGGGTAAGAGGCGCCATCCACATCTTCTCATTCTTTGGGAGCTCCAAATTTGAACCATAGACCGAGGAGGAAGATGAGAAAGCAACTGCAGCTCCCGTTGCCCGAGCAGACTCCAAGACATTTAAAGTGCCAGTAACGTTTACATCCATTGTTGCTCTTGGATTCTTAATGGATCTGGGAACTGATCCCCGAGCTCCTAAATGGAAGATATATTCAATCTTTTCAAGCGCTTTACTAACCTTCTCGGTATCAACAAATGAAATCTCATGCACTTGAACATCGAGGCCAATTAGGTTGCTCTTCAGGCCAGTGGAGAAGTCATCAATAATTGCCACTTCATGGTTCTCTTTAAGAAGAGCTCGAACCAGGTTGGTCCCGACAAAACCAGCGCCACCAGTGACCGCAATCCTGCTCATCTAGCTAGGGTAATGGTTTACGGGCTCAAAATATTCAAGGTAAGATTCTCACTCCTCTAGTCCCCATCGTCTAGGGGCCTAGGACATCGCCCTTTCACGGCGGTAACACGGGTTCAAATCCCGTTGGGGACGCCAGGTGGGGTTCGTATTTCCTTATCTGTATTTAATGTTGGCCCAGTAGCGCAGTTGGTTAGCGCGCCGCCCTGTCACGGCGGAGGTCGCGGGTTCAAGTCCCGTCTGGGTCGCGATTAATTTCTCGGCTGGGTAGCTCAGTTGGTACGAGCGTGCGACTGAAAATCGTGAGGTCGACGGTTCGATCCCGTCCCCAGCCACATTAAGTTTTGCGACTCGACCGATGAGGTAAAACTTGCGCTAACACTACGAGTGTTGGAATTAAGAAGTTTGAACGATGTCTAACCATTGTTCCAACATTTATTGTGTAGAGAGTCATTGTATAAAGATAGATGAAGACAAAAACTACAGAGAACACTTGCTCCATAGAAAGATCTTTTTTAAATAAACCTAAAATCCCTACTAGCATCGTACCGATAATTAAAACTGTCCAGATAGCTGTCTCAAGAGAAACAACCTCGAGCGCTCGACTTGGGTAATCTAAAAAAATGCTGGGGTGCCATACTATATTCATGCCAGCTAAAAATACGCCCTTAAAATCTGACCAGCCAGCAGCTTTAAGACTTAATTTATTGATTGGCTCCTGAGGGTGCATTCTGTATTCGGGCACTGTGCCGGATTCGGGCACTGTGCCGGATTCGGGCACTGTGCCGGATTCGGGCACTGTGCCGGATTCGGGCACTGTGCTTGACTTCTCTAAAATAAATTTATTAACCAAGTCTAGTAACTGAGATTTCTCTTGTTTCTCATTGAGTTCTTGTAATCTCTTAGACGTCGTATTTGCAGAATCTGGAGTTACTGAATTTTGATTAAGAACATTGCTTGCAATTGTTTGTCCACTTATTACGGACTTGACTGAAAAGTGGATTGACGAAAATAGGCCCACATTTGTTAGAAGAACTAGAACTATCGATAAAAGATGAAACGTCAATGATTCTAGACACTTCTTCCCAATTAGAATAAAATAAAAGCCCATAATGATGATTGAAACTGCAATAACAATGAAAAGATACTCCTTTACGCTGCTGATCATTAAAAGGCCAGCGTACAAAGCGATAAACCCAGTCCACTTTTTACCTTTTCTAATGCTAGCAATTCCGAATATGACCAGCGCGAGTGACAGATAGATAAATGACTCTCTTAATGCCAAAGATGACCATATAAAGAAGGTAGGAATAAAAATCGTGAGCGGTATTACAAATCTGAATAATCGATTAATTCGTTCTAACGTAAAAGCCAACAACAGGTAAGAAATCAGTACGAATAGAGAGCTTTGTAATCTTGTTGCGCTAAGGTCGGATAGGCCCAATAATTTGAATAATGTTGCTGGTAAGTATAGGACTAATAATTCTGCTCTTGAAGTGTGGCAAGGAAATCCCCAACAAATGTTAAGTTCATCTGATTGAGCTCTACGGAACATCTCTACATAACCCTCTTCATCAGGAGCAAGAAAATAGGAACCAGTCAGAAAACGATTGTTTAGCGCAAAAAAAACTACATGGGAAAAGACATAACTGATCACCAACACCTTAATAAATCTATATTTAGATTTATCCATTTCAAAACTATTTAGTTTTATTCTTCCTACTAGTGATTGGCAGGCATCAATGACTTTAGTGAACGCCTTTGAGTAACTCAATTTCATTATCGAACCTTTTGTTTCACTTTACGTAGCGTTTGAAGAAGTATAGGGGGAGATAGCGAGACTAAAAAATTCTTCCAGTCTCTAGGGATACTTACTTTAGAATCAATCAATCTCAAAAACTTTTTAGGGCCAACCTCATCGAATACACATTTCAAGCCGATAGAGGTGAACTCTGTGTATAATTTATCAGGAGTAATCTTGCGGGGATTCATCACAAAATAAGCTTTGTCTCGCGAGAAGAGAAGTGGCTCAATCCTCCCGGAAAGAACTAAGTTGGAGACGCAAACCATTACGCCAATTGTGTGTGGTTGGCGAAAGTCATCAAAAATAAGTAATGAATCCGATTCGACTAATAATTCTAGGGATAAATTGGAGTCTAAGATTACATTTTCATACAAGTGACTACCATCGATATGAATTAGCCTAAACTTATTACTACCAACAGAACTAGCCAGCACTTTTGATTCACAGGCATGAACTATAGGATCTTTAGAATGAAAACTTTTGTAGTTTCTCAAGAAGTTTGCTTGGCTTACACCCTTTCCATATGAGAGATCAAATTCCTTAGCATTTCTTGTTTCACTTGGTCTTTTATCAAAAATATCACAAGCGTGAAATGATTGTTTTTGAGACAAAAAATAACCCATCAATACTGATGTTTTCCCCTGGAAAACACCAATTTCAAGTAAATCGCCAGTCACATTCATTTGATTTTGATAACTTAGAAGCGTGCTGAATACTAGGAAATCTTCATAACTGATCCATCCCCCAATGGAATTTATTCTCTTCCAGAGGTTATTTTTCGGCATAAAAATTCAAACTAAAAAGACCAATGAATATTGATTGGAAAAAGCCATAGATTCCATCTTCTAGTATGTTAGGGTTTAGCATGCACTCTAATAAAATTCCAGGGCGATTGGACGTTCGTATAAGTCGTACTGTTCGAACGATCTTTATAGGTTCTATTGAGAATTCTGTATATGGCCATGACAGAATTTTAGCAGAGAGCGCCGGGTTGCCATCTTCAGCAAAGCTAAATGGCCGTTTACAACATGGCTGGGTTCCCGCCGAAATATCAAGAAGCTCTTATAAAAATTGCCTAGTGAACTCTTTCGTTTGGAACCTACACTCCGAAAAAACAGCAAAA
>Ga0194115_10006041_pt1 | contig 12382 bp, 19 predicted proteins | sample TA2MahsurfametaG_3_FD_148656 | JGI IMG/M metagenome (GOLD analysis project Ga0194115, IMG submission 148656) | Freshwater microbial communities from Lake Tanganyika, Tanzania - TA2015002 Mahale S4 surface | ecosystem: Environmental > Aquatic > Freshwater > Lake | place: Tanzania: Lake... | reverse complement strand
GAATGATGATAACTTTATCACTCTTTTCAATATTCTGAAGTTGATTTACGATATCATGCTTCAACTGTTCAACATCAGTGATTGGTGTGTGTAACACACGTTCAGTATCAATATCAAATGCATCAAAATAACTTTGTGGTGTGCCAAACTCTGAATCATAAAACAAAACAACAGCATCATCATACTTGTTCATGTATGACTTTGCCATCAGCAAAGCAAATGCAGTCTTGAAGTGTTTTGATGGACCAGCAAACATTGTTAGACCTGGCGTCAAACCACCATCAAGATTTCCAGACAGTGCCACATTGATAATAGGCACATCGGTTTGAATCATATCTTTATCTGTAAAGAACTTTGATTTAGAAAGCACCGATGTTTCTTTGATGGTCGATGCTTTTTTTAGTTTTTCAAGTACGCTCATTCATATCTCCAATATTTGCTATTTTGTCTTTTGGTATGATTTCAACTTTATCATCACTAAAGAATGATTCTAACGTGCGTGTGGGTGTGCTGTCAAGTTTTTTCTTCTTTATTGCCTTCTTTGGTGTTTCTACTTCACCCCTTTCTTCTTTGATTCTGCGGTAAGTTTGATTTGCTGCTACCAATAACAATACGGCTAGTGGATCAAATACTACAATAATTATAAAGATTACCAATCGAACTGCTTTGTCAATTAAATCTCTATCTTGTGTGCCATATACAACTTCTGCAACATATTTTATAGGTCCCAAATCCGACTCAGCCTTGCGAACTTCCAACGATAAAGGGAGTTTCTCTTCCGTAAGTAATTGTATCTCTTTTTGTAACCTCTTAGTCTCAGCAATGATTCTCTCACGGTCTTTCTGTTGGGCTTTGCGGATCTGATTTGACCTCTCGGCACCTTTTTCATCTTTCGAGCGGCCCATAACTTGATCGACAGCCTCATCATACTGACTAAGGTTCTTGTTGTTCCTCTCAATCTGCGATTGAATAACTTTGATCTTTTCATCATAGAGTTCTACCTTTGCTGCTTGTGGTGCAATTGTACTTGAGTGTTCGATATGTGCTTTTGAAAGATAACCAAAAATACCCATCGATGTGATGCCCATCAACAAAACAACTGCAATCAAAAAATACAACTTGAGTGCTGAGAATGTTGTCTTCCAATGATTGTACACCCAAGAAACAGTTACCAACTTTGCTATCTCTAACACGGTACCCATAATGATGATTGGCCAATATGAACCTGGGAATATCTGTGCAAGACCAATCACCGAATAGTATGCTGCAATACCAGACAGCGCAAGTGCAGTCAAAAATGGTAATATTACATGTATCACGTGAAGAAACTTTCAAGTGTATATTGCTTCTCTGTTTGCCAACCAATACAATCAAGAATCAATTTGATTGGTTCAAGAAAGGTTTTCTCAAACTGTGTTTCATAGTCAATGTATTCTTGCAACTCAAACTCTTTCGGCAGCCTTGTTGGAAATGAAACGACCATGTCTCTAAACGGATTCGGTGTTTTGAGATATGTGAACTTCAATTTTTCACCTTCTTGTATCAAAGGATACTTATTCAACAAATTATGTTGTTTAAGGAAATGATTGTATAGTATCGCACCCTTGACATGAATTGGTGTGCCTTTCTTGTATATTGTAGCAGAATCAGAGTATTCTTGCAAACCATTACAGCCACGTGGAAAAGAAATGTCTTCAACAGGCAATTTACGAAACTCTTCTCTGAATTTGGCAATGAACTCTTGTACCGTTTCTTCATCTGTGTTCACAACAAGGTCAATTAATTCATACATCTTGGCACGAACAACGGTAGGTGTAGATGACTTAACCATTTCAAGACCCATGACCTTGATTTTTGGTTTTGCATATTGAACACCCTCATTGTTGTATACATTCAGAATATAACGTTTCTTTGCTGTCCAAATACCTTTATCGGACAAGCCTTCACGTTTCATTTGCATCTTTTGATCGAACGCATAAACATATTCAGCAAGATTCTGATAACTTTGATCGATATAAGGTTGAATCTTCTCTTCACAGATTTTATCCATGAAGGCGATAACTTTCTCAGGTGATGGCTTCTGTTTATACACAGAATCAACCAATGGACCAAGATTGAGATAGATCGAATCTGTATCTGAAGCAATAACATAGTCTTTATCAGTTTTCAATAGTTTGTTTAGATATTCATTGAGTTTGTTTTCAATCCAACGAATTGATAATTGACCTGCTTGTGTAACAGCAAGTGCTTGCCTCAAATCGTAGAATCGAAAATACTGTGAGCCCATTGCACCATAAGCAGAGTTCAGTGAAACTTTTTTAGCTAACTGTAGATTGTTGTATCGTGCAATTAGTTTTTCAATTTCTTTTTTCTTTGCTGGGTCTTTTTCGTTCTCGTAGTCTTGTTGCTCTTTCAACATCAACTTCTTGAACTTCTTACGGTCTTCATACATTTCAATCATCATTGCTGGCAAAAAGCCTTGTTTGTCTGTACGAAAGAATTGGCCATTTGGTGTAATCGTAACACCCTTCAATACAGATGTGTTAAGTTTTTTATCAAGCAAACTTTCTACAGATGCACTGCCTGCTAGTTCTCTCATCTCATCAGTGTAATCATCTTTCTCCACAATTGTTTCTGGTGAAAGATTGTATTGCATAATCAAATGTGGGTACAGACTGTTCAAGTCAAACGATGCAACCCAGTCATGTAATCCAATCTGTGGTTCTTTGACATACGCACCCTCAAATGCTTTATTCTTCTTTGCAACACGGCGTGGTGGTACAACAATCTTACGTTCAAGCAGATAGTTATATATCAGTGCATCCCACATTCTTGTTTGTGCAAAGATGTCATCATAATTTGTTTTTGTGTCATACGCCAGAGTCAGTGCAAGTTCAATCAGTTTCAACTTATCTTCAAGTTTCAACACCAGATGTACGTCTTTGATGTTATACTCAATAAACTTTTGATGGTCAAGTTTGTAGAGTTGATGTAGATTATCATACTCATCATATGATAATTTGTTTTCACCAAGTTCTACACTTGCAACTGTATCAAGTCGATAGTTCTCAACGTTCTTACCACCTGGCGCATACCACTGATATAGTTCAAGATAGTCTAGTACAGAGATGCCAATCAAATCATAGACAATCTGTTCTTTGCCTTTGAACATGGTCTTTCTTTCTGAGTACACAGACCAAGGCGACAATTTATTTACTACATCGTCGCCAAATAAACGTGTGAAACGATTGACAATGTAAGGTATATCAAAGAACTTGATATTCCAACCAGTAACAACGTCAGGCCAATTGCTTGACCAGTCAGCAAGAAACCGTTCACACAAATCGATTTCATCTTCACAATGAATGTATGTTTCATCACCTTTTACCTCATAATCACCATAACCATAAACTGTTGTACCACCATTCAATTGATGAATACCAATTGCAGTGATAGGTTCAGTTGCTTTGTAAGGATCAGGAAAACCATTTTCTGAACCAACCTCAATGTCTAGAAACACAACAGAGAGATGAGAAATATCCCAATCAATGATGCCTCTAAAATTATCAGCAATGAAGGCATATTCATAGCGTGTATTGCCGTAGATTTTAAAGTTTGCAACATCTTCATAACGTTTGACAAAATCACGTGCCTCCCGAATAGTATCAAAAGTCATAGGCTCAAGTGGCTCATTAAACAATGAATGCCATTGAGATTGTTTATTGGATTGTATAAACAAAGACGGAGAGTATTTGACTTTGCTCTTTACTCTTCGCCCGTTATTCACTCCACGAAAAAGAATGTTATTGCCGTGAACACAAACATTAGTATAATATTTTGACATTAAACCACTAAACCTGGTGGTGCGATTTCAATTTTGCTGAACATACGATTGTATTGATTTAGAAGATCGAACACAGGTGTATTAACTGTTAAAATATCATCATACTTGAAAGTGATGCCCTTGTCAAACTCTTCAACAAAAGCAAGATAAGGCGCAAAGCCAACTCCACCAGAACCATTTGCTGAACGTGGTGGTACAGCAATTACCTGCATTGGATTTTTAAGTGTGAAGCCAACATCACCATCATCAACTAATTCACCCATGATAGTTTGATGTGTTTTAAAAGTAAAACATTTTACGTCATTCATACTGTTACCCTTGTAGATGGTTCATAAACATCAAGTGTTACCCACTTTTTTGGAAACAACATTTCACGACCAACAAAGTCGGCAATGTCATAGGTTGGGTCATCAACAAGACCAATCAACTCAACCTTGTTGTCAAACTCACGCATTACAAGATCATACTTGTATGCTTTAGGAAGTTTAGCATTTGTTTCGGCTAATTGTTTTGCTACTTTTGTAATGTTACTCATAATTTACTCCTCATTATACTGAACGACTTTGACATCACACTTTTTTAGAAAATTAATACCGTTTTCACTTCTGTAGGCGTTTTTGTAGTAAACCTCCTTGATTCCTGACTGATATATCATTTTAGCACATTCTAAGCATGGTGCGTGGGTAATAAACATTGCTGCCCCATCACTTGAGTTTGTTGACCGAGAAACTTTGGCGATTGCATTCGATTCGGCATGAAGAACTTCTGGTTTGGATGTAAGTCTTGTCCAACCATGAGCAGTTTCGGTATAACCTTCGTATATCATACGTTTATCTGTAGAATAGCATTCTTCTTTGAGAACATATGACATTTCTTCACAGTTATTGTCCCAACCAGAAGGCATACCATTATAACCAATACCGATGATTGTATTGTCTTTGACGATTACACAGCCTACCTGTAATCTACGGGCAGTAGAAAGTTCAGCATATACGCTTGCTGCTTTCATATGCGCTTTTATGTATTTTTCTTTCATAATAAGTAAGTATTTACTTCACATATGGCATACAACAAAAAATTATTTTGTTTATTCCAGAATAATGAGTGGAACTCTAGCCACGTTCACTTTGTTAGCGTGTAAAAAAAATGACACAAATCTTTCACCAAGAAAACCTGGGTAACGCCATGGTAAAGGCTCAGATGTTGTTACCGTTGTTGGATATCTGTTATTAGTATTTTGCCACACATATTCTAATAATTCAAATAACTCACTAGCATATTTTCTGAATAGTTGCTTACGCATGACATAGCATGTTTCAAAACTTGCACCGTTTTCATTCCACCAACTCATACTATTTCTGTAGTCTGGCATCAATTTATCAATGCCTTCTAAAAATAAATTTAGATACTCTGCTGGCTGTGACTGTAGATATTGATTACGCACAGAGTATGGCAATAATGTAATTGGATTTGTGATAACATCATGTATTTCGAATAGTTTTAATGCTGCTATTTTCTGTTCATCAGATGACAAGTAATCAACATTTTCTTTTGTTGATTTCAATGATGCCTTCAGCACATTTTTTTCAATGTCACCTTTAAAATCTAGATAGCGGCGATATGTTGTACAACCAATGAAATCAGCACGAATATTTTTCCATGTGTAATATTCTGATGCCTGTTGGCCCATTGCACGAAGAAAATTGTCTTCGGAAACTGTTCCATAATAGTGTCGATATTCGTATACACTTTTATAATGTGATGTGTTTATCCAATTACCTGGTCCCGGTGGATGCCAACCATATGGCGCACGGCTACCAGCGTATGCTGCTTTAAGCCAAGATGATTCGTGATTGAAAGGAAAGTCTTTGTGAAAATGACTCACCATTAATAGATCAGTCATCTTGCACTTCTTCTTTTTTCTTCTTCTTGAATTCAATACGTGGTGCAATGATCGCTTGAATCATTTCACGTTTGTAATCAAGTTTGTGATTACGTTCAAGCCTTGAAAGTAAAATTTTCAAGTCTTTTTTCATTTTAAAGTTTTGATTGGGTTTCATTACCATGTCCAAGAAACGTATGAGTATCGTGTGCCTTTTGTTACTAAATCAACTCTGTGTGGATAAAGAAAGTTTGATGGAAAAATCATAATCTCACCTGCCTTCAAAGTGATATGTGTATCTTGCCAAAATACAAGATCACCGCCTTCATAGCCGCCATTTAAACCACCAAGAATCGTCAAAGTTGGTATACCTTTGCGTTGACCATCAAACATTGAGTGAATATGATCACAGTGTAGTTTCATCTGTGTATCTTCACGATAACGATTGAAACGAACTTCGGTGTAACCTTGCCATGAAGCATACCATTCACAACCCCATTCAGTGAGTTCGTCATGGTATCTTCGTAGACCGTCCCAAATTCTTTGCATAATGTAGTTTTTGTGTTTTACATCTGACCACGTAACAGCAAGTTCATGCTCATAAGAATGATTAGAGTTGTTGTGATAATCATAAAACTGATGTGTCTGAAATTGACCTTCTACTTTTTCAAGTTCATCAACAGTCTCTTCACACACTTCTGGCGTGAGCCAATCTGGATAGATTTTGAGATATGATCGTAAGTCTTTATCCACTATGTATCTTTCAAAGTGGGGCGCAAGCCCCACTCATTACGCAGCCTGTTTCTCTTGTAGAAGTTGAGGCTTGAATGTTTTTAGTTCATTATCAATTTCAATCTTACGTGGTTTCTTATGTTCTGGAATGATGTTCTCAAGACCAATGCGTAGAATACCATCTTTATATTCTGCACCTTTTACCTCAATGGTGTCAGCAATGGTGATTGACTTAGTGAAAGAACGTGTACCAATTCCACGATGTAGATATTCCAAGTCAGATGTTCCCTCTTTTTTTTCACCTTTAATAGTTAAAGTATTTTCTTGTACTTGAATATCGATTTCATCTTTACCAAAACCAGCAACAGCAAGTTCTACCACATATTTGTTCTCATCAAGTTTAACGATGTTGTGTGGTGGAAAATTGTTAACAGGTTTTGCCTCATTTAGAATTGCTTCTACATCACGAATAAAATTTTCAAAACCCAGTGTTTGATTTAGAATCATTGGGCCAAATCGACCAGTAATAGTCATAGTTTTCTCCTTATTAAGCAAGTTAAATTACGTGACCCCGAAGGCGTCACGACTTACTTATCAATCAAAAATGCTGTACGATTGACAAGATAAGTTCTTTGTGGATTACTTTGATTAAAGACTTTAATAAACTCGTTATTGCCTTCTTTAATTATATCATTGTAATCTCTAGTATACACTTCTTCTTTGGTATACTTATTAATTAATTTGATCAGATTATTTTTCACTTTGCTCATGATATATCACCATTATTCGGTTTTAACTTTTTTACCTATATTATATTTAGCAACTAGTTCCCAATCATTTTTTTCTTTGAAAGAAATAATTTTGATTTGATGAATTGGCCCTATATTGTTTTCAATTATATCATAGTTCACAATCTTTAACAAGCCCCACTCTTCTAATAAATTGGCAATTGCATTTCGTCTTTGTACGTCATTTTCAGTGATTGTGGATAACTTGCCATCTAAAGCAAACAATTCTTTAAAGTGTACAATATAATATTTACCTTGTTTGTGTAGTATGTGACAAGACTGATATAATACCCTTTCTTTTCGACTTGAAACACCAATTCTTGTGAGTGTCTCACGAATTTTTAAAAAGTCATCTTGATTCGGCAAGACGACTTCAACAAACTTAGACAGATCAACCATATCATTTTCCTAATCCACCTATAAAGGTTTCTTCTTTTAACTTTTGGATTTGTTCTTTGCTGAGTATTCGCAAAGCCTCACGTGCTTTGGAATCAGACAGGCCGTAGGCCAGTTTGACACATTCCAAATCATCGTTAGTTTCTGCTTTAACCCACTTCGCAAACGGTCTTTTCATAGACCTGATAGTATTTAGCAAATAGTCAAATTGTAGTTTTTTTTCAAGATAGTGTCTACTATTCATCTCGTTTGCGAAGGCCAGACAATCTTTGTGCTGAGATAAAGCACGATTGACCAGAAACGGGTTGTACTCCTTTTCAGTTAGTTCATCTACAATAAGTTGCTTCTTAGTTTGTAGAATGGCGGTAGCATAGTCGAATGGGTTGCTCATTTTTTGTAATTTGAATCCGTATATTTGAGGAGTTCGTCAATCTCATCTTGGCTCAATTTCTTAATGGGGATTAAAGAATCCTGTTTAATTGGTATAACAATCATACGAATACCAAACTTTGTCGTGTATGTTTCAGTCTCAATGAAGGTTTTAGGATTAGCTTTAAAAATCCAACCACCCCACTTATAGTTAAGATTAATTAAAGGTGGAATTGATATAAAGTATAATTCATCCACGTTACGACACTTTTTTAGTTGATTTTCTCTAAAAGTAAAAGCATTTTTCTTTACGAATGGTTGTTCTGTTTTCACTTCAATCAACATACCGTCAACAATCATATCTTTTACATGATCGAAATGATCAATTGATTCATGAACTTTGCGGCCTAATGTATTAAAATAATTGACAAGAATTTTCTCACCAATTCTACCTAAGATATCAATTCTCTGTTCAGTTTTCATTTAAACTCCACATTAGCCATGATTTCAGTTAGACAAGCAACAAGATTGATTTCATGATCGGCAACAAACGCTTGTTTATATTGATAGTCAGCAAGAATTAACACTGCTTGTGGTATACTCTGAGGCTTTGCAATGTCATACAAAGCATCGTAGAGTTTGCGAAAGAATGTCGTGTTATCAATGTCCGTACTAGCTGCCCATTTACGGACGGATGCAAAGTCTTTTTCTTTCAGATGTTTGACAATCTGTGTGATAGAAATATCGCCAATCTGAGAGAGTATGCCCACATCAATCTTGCCGAGTTTGGAGTAACGTTGTAGTTCATTAATAACACGACGAAAATCTGGAAAGTGTTTTTTGACAACTTCTGCAATTACTTTTTCGTCAAAATCAACTTTCTCTGTGTTGAGTATGTGTGTCATGCGTTTGAAGAAAGCAGAAGCCATCTGCGCCTTTTCACCATTTTTTAAACCAAACTCAATCACTGCACAACGACTGTGTAGTGGGTCAATGATTTTGTTTTTATAATTACAGGTGAAGATGAAAGAACAGTTCGCAGCAAACTCTTCGATTGCGTTACGTAGAATTGCTTGTGCGTTTGGTGTTAGATAGTCTGCTTCATCTAGTATGATAACTTTACGACCACCAGACAATGAAATAGATGATGCATAGTTTTTAATTTTGATACGAATCGTATCGACGCCGTTTTCATCAGAACCATTGATTACCATGTAGTCGCAACCGATTTCGTTGCACATGGCTTTGGCGATTGTCGTCTTGCCCACGCCCGCTCCACCAGCCAGAAGAAGATTCGGCATCTCCTTCTGATTCACGTATTGTTGAAACACTGCTTTTAAACGTTCTGGTAAAATACAATCTTCCACTGTTTGTGGTCGATATTTTTCTGTCCACAGAAGATGTTCCATGGTAACCTTTCACAAAAATCATAATGTAATATATTATATCAGTCAGCGTTCAATCTTGCAAGAACTTCTAGATATGGTTCTTTTACTTGCCAATCAATATTGTTGACACCATAAATGACAGTTCTTGGCTGTAATTGAGCATTCGTATCTGGCTGAATTAATTCAAAGACAGAAGCAACAACGTCTTTGTTGATAGCAATCGAATCACCATCATGATTCGATGATGCATTTGTAAAAACAACGAACTTACCCATGATTAATCCTTTTCAAATTTTGAACCAGTTTCGGTTGCAATCCAATACTGAAGATTCAAGTTTTTATGTTTAAAGTTTGAAATACCTTTTGATGAAATTCTTACTTCATAATTACCAGAAATCATTTTGATATTCTCAATCTTAAAGATCATTTTGTACTTGTCACCATTACCTTTCGCAATTTCAAGTGAGTCTGTGTGTGCAGCATCATTGGTCATATCAAGTGCCACAGCGTAGATTTTTTCACCATCGGATTCAATTGAAACGTAGCTGGATGAAAGAACACTGGCCGCTTTCATGATCCAATCGAAATCTTCTTGCTTGAGTTCGAAAGAAATTTCGGCATCAGGCATTGAAATTGGTTTGTCAGGTGCGGCAACAATCATATTAGGCGCACAAAAACGATACTTAATTTTGCTGCGACCCTGTAGTCCTGAAATGAGAACATTGCTCGTATCAAACTCAATTACTGGGTCATCTTTATGTAGTGTCAGAACAGACAAAAAATTGTTCAGATCGTATACACCAAACTCAGTAGGAATTTCTTCATTGATTGTTGCCTCTGCCATCACATTCTTTTGTGCAGAAACAGTACGAAGTGTTTTACCTTTTTTAAATAGAATGCCTTGATTGATGCTGGCAAAGTTTTTTAGAACAGTTAATGTTTCTAATGAAAGTTTCATGATTTATTTCCTCGTCAAATTGTGGTTGTGTAAAGCCATTATAGCATAGTGTACAACCTTCATCAAGTCATCACGATTGTAGCCATTCTTTTTACCATATCGTTGTGCATACTTGATGATATTACCAATAAAGAATCCTTCACCGTGCCCACAGTCAATAATGAATTCTGAAGTTTGAAATTTGTTTAGTGAGTAGTGTTGACCGTATGTCTTATCGATATATTCTTTTATATCTTTAAGAATACGGTCTTCACTGTACTTGTAGTCAATCACAACCTACCAGTGTACTGAGCAACGGCGGGCATGTTGCCAGTAAATGCGTAGGTACCAATGTGCTGTGTTTTCATCCAAGGACATAACCAAACTTGTCCATCAATCTTGCGCCACATCTGACAGAACATATAATCTTCTGAAAGATAACGTTCTGAACCACCACCAACACATGAATCAACAGTATCAATTACTGTGTCAAAGTATGCATGAATGTATCGTGAGCCATCAAAGTGTTGTTGACCAATATGATCAGGCTTATATTTGATTTGAGGATAAGCATCTTTCATCTTATCGAATACTTGACGCTTGATCATCATATGACCTGTACCAATTTCCATGACTTGAAGCGGATCGGATACTTGAAATTGTTGTGTGCCTTTTACTACATTGAATACATATTCACCAACAAGATTTTCAAGTTCTTTGGGATTTAGATCAGGATGCTTACGTGCTGTCTCAGCAATGTTGCCCCAATTGATTGACTTCTTGGGATAAGGACCGCCGATAACATCTTTATCAAGTGCCAATAATGCTACAACATCATTCGGGTCAAAGTGAATGTCCGAATCGATAAACATCATGTGTGTGAAATCTGTGCGTAGAAACTCATCTACTAGATAATTTCTTGCTCTTGTGATGAGTGATTCATTGAAGAGAAAAGAAAACTTTGTTTCGATACCATAACGAATCATGATGGTCTGTAGGTCAAGACAAGACTTCATATACAAACCATGATTCATGCCACCATACATTGGTGTAGCCACAAACAGTTTATTCTTTCTCAATTCTTCAAGGTTAACTTGTAGTTGCATAATTTATCCATAAAAAAGAGTGAGAACACATAATATATATGCTCTCACTCCGCTAGTTTTCTAACCTAATTAGGCAAAGGCTTCTGCTCCAAGAACTGCATGTGCCATGGCAACCATTTCTTTAGTTGGCTTACCAAGTTTGTAGTAAGTGATACGACGACCATCAGCAAGAGTTTTCTTGTTAGTGTAGATGCAATGACCTTCTGCACGTAGTTCTTCAATACGAGCACCAACGTTTATGATACCGAAACGGGCACGTGCCTGTGCAGCAGTCAAAGTATTGTAAGGACCATCTTTAGAAAGGAACTTTAGGATTTTCTCTTTAGCAGACATTCAATTTACTCCATAAAATTAGTCGCACTAAAAATAAAAAAAAGTAGAGGCGACTTTTCTCTACATACTTAACATTATATAAAAAAAGAGAGAGTGTGTCAACACTCTCTCTGGTAAAAGTAAAAGATTACCTTAGAATGGACGTTCTTCAGAAGTAGTTACCGCAACTTCATCAATAACCGCTGGCGCAGCATTTGGATCAATACCAGCATCAATCTTAGTATATAGATCAAGAAAGGTAATCTTAGTATCGGCATCAAAACGATTCAAGCAATACTCAATCGCTTTTTTCTTATCACCGTAGATACCAAATGTTTTGACAATGTGTACCAGACGGCGGGTTGAAATAACTTCATCACAACCACCATCAGCAAAGGTGCTACGAATTACGTTTGCCCACGACACAAGATTTTTAGCAAACGTTTCATCAGAACGACCTACAGAATCAAGTTCTTTGTTGACAATCTTTTCTTCGATACGTGCGGGTGGAAATTCTTGTTCCATTGTATTAGGAAAACGTTCAAGAAACGCCTCATTCAACACATTGGTAAACATATAACGACCATCATCGGAGCCTTTACCCTTTGTATTTGCAGTAGCAAACACG
>Ga0194115_10006040_pt1 | contig 12383 bp, 16 predicted proteins | sample TA2MahsurfametaG_3_FD_148656 | JGI IMG/M metagenome (GOLD analysis project Ga0194115, IMG submission 148656) | Freshwater microbial communities from Lake Tanganyika, Tanzania - TA2015002 Mahale S4 surface | ecosystem: Environmental > Aquatic > Freshwater > Lake | place: Tanzania: Lake... | reverse complement strand
ATCAATTAAATCATCAGAGGCATAGTATCTCTTTGTTTTAATCTTTGGATCCATAATGTTAACAAACTGATAACCATTCTCACTTAGAGATTCAAATGTCTTACGATTGACTGGCAGATAAAAACCATCTCGCCATTCTTCATAGGTTGTATATCTTGCCCATGATTGTTCATCTGCATGTTTGCCATCTGTATTATACTTCTCTGTCGCAAAATATGGCGGTGAAGTAAATGCACAATCAATTGGCGGCAAAATTGAGTAATCAAAGTCTTCGGCAGGACTACGATGAATCTCTACTCTCTTTTTACCTTGCACAATAAAATAGTCTTCATTCTTTTCTGTTGTCACATCACTACCAAGAAACTTTTCATATGCCAAACATTGTTGAAAGTATCTCTCATATGTCTGGTCATTTGGATCTGTGCCATAATATTCTTCTGCATTTGAGCAATAAAAGCCTGCAAGTCTATCGCCCCAGCCACAAGACGAATCAAATACAGTTTTTGCGTTTGTAATTTCATAAAGAAACTTTGCAACTTGTGGTTTAAATTGAGTTGCAATATAAGCACTCAAACGAAATGCCATGATATAAGAATCAACCGACAACTGGTCATTACCAAGGCGCCAGAGTGCCAAGAAAACATTTCTCAAATTATCAGAATGATTCCAACGATAGATTGGCGACTTATATCCCCATGCATCACAATTGTATCTTAAATCTTGATGAAAAAAATTGCTCACATCATTGTATTGCGAACCCATTTGAATGACACCAAGGCCATGGTCTTTGTAGTTTCTACCATAGTCTTCAAACTTTTCAATTACTTTATCTTTACTTTCTTCATATAAAAGAAAAGCATTCTTCAAATCTGCAAATGTCAAAGACCAAAACGAATGTTGTGCGGCATCAGAATGAATCTTACGCAACGGACAAGGCGGCCTTGTTGTTTCAATTAGACGAATGAGTTCAGCAATGATATCTTCTTTTGAATGATTGGCATTGATATAATCCCATTCTGTTTTGTTTAGAATAGGAATGCCATCTTCATTACGATGTGCAATTAGATAATCGTAAAGTGTCATACTTTTAATCCGTCAAAGTTCTTAGTGAATTTGCGCTCACGATTGCCAAATGTATTGATTGGCGGATCATCTTGGCCAGAATCAATGATGCCTTGTTGTGCAGAATCTTCAACATCATACAGGCGCATTTTTGCACGGTCAACACCAAGAACAAATCGTTTGAAATGATTTGGATCTGAATAACGATTCTTCAATTGTTTGACAAGTATTTGATTTAGATTTTGCAAGTCTTCATTTGATACAAGTGCAAACATAAAGTCAGCTGTTGCAGGAAGACCAAATGATTCTGATGTGTCTTCTAGACCAGGATCAGAATTCGTGAAACCACTTCTTGTTGTTTGTGTGGCAGAAACAATTGGCAAATTATTCTCGACAGCAAGACCACGAAGTTCTTCAGCAATTGATTTGATGTAAGTATAACTGTTCACATTGCCACCAGGTTTGATTCGAGCAGAAGCACAAATGTTTAGATAGTCAACGAAGATGATATCAGGTTTGAAACTCTTTTTCAAAGCCAACTCATTTAACAACGCACGAAAATGAAGTGTCGATGCACCGGCAGTAGGGTATTCTTTGATGATAAGTTTACCATGTGTCTTTGCTCTAAGTGCTTCAAACTTTTTCTCATAGTCATTTTTTGAAATGGTGTGTAATTCATTGATATCAATATTTAGCAGGTTTGCATCTATTCGTTCTGCAATCTTTTCTTCTGCCATTTCTAGTGTAATATATAACACATTTTGCCCTTGGGAGAGGCAACCGGCGGCCACATGACACATAAACAAAGATTTACCCACGCCGGTGCCTGCAAGAGCGATATTCAAAGTCTTAACTGGTAGACCACCTTTTGTAATCTTATTGAATATATCGAGGTCAAATTTAATACGAGATTCTACTCGGTGATAGAAGTCATAGCGATTGTCATAATCATTGATGTAATCGTGACCAACATTACTGTCAAAAGAAACGCCAAGTGCATCACTCAACAACTTTGGAATCTCACCTTTACTTTTGGTCGTTTTCTTGTCATCTAGAATACCAACAGATTCCATAATGGCATTATAGATTGCACGGTCTTGGCAAAACTTTTCGGTCTGTTCTGTCAGCCATGCCAATTCTACTTTTTCATCTTTTGTTTCTTTGATTTCAGAAAGCAAACGAACCGCCGACTGAACTTGTGGCTCAGTCAGCGATTTACTTTCTGTTAGATTGATTACAAGTGCTTCGTGTGAAGGAAGATTCTTGTATTTGTTGGTGAAGTCAAAGACTTCTTTGAATATTACTTTTTCAGCATCATCGGAGAAATAGTCAGCACGAATGAAAGGAATTACTTTTCGGGTGAATGCCTCATTGTAAATCAAATTCTTCAGAATTATTTGTTCTAATCTGTTCATCTGCTTTCGCTTTGTTCATTAGTATTTGTGTAAGTATGTCACCCATAATTGTAACAAATTTCTCATCGTTTTGCAAGAGGTCAATGTCGTGTTTACCTGGATGAACGATTGTGAAACCAAACTTTAATCTGGCAAGTTCACCTTCTTCAACTATCTTTGCTTGATGATAATGATATACTACGCCTTTATACTCACCATCAATAATTTGAAGACCAGTTATTTCGGTATCTTTGAAGTTGATGAAAACGAAATCTTTACCTTCTTCAAGCATCTTCGGTTTCTTCCTGAACAGATTCGATATCGCCCATAATACTTCCATAAGCAATTGAATACTTCTGTTGTATAAATTCCTTAAACTTTTCATTTTTCAATAACTCACCCCAAAAGTCTTTATGATGTGTATCTGCCTCACGATACTTCTGTCCAATCTCACCAGTTGCCATATCTACTTTTGTATACCAACCAGCTGATGGCTTTTGAACAAAACCACCTTCAATTGCAATGTCGAGAAGGCCAGAATATTTTTGAATGCCGCCTTCGAAAGATACTGTCACAGGAATCTTAGACTTCTCTTTCACATAACGAGACTTCTCAATGTTGATAATGAAATTATAACCAGTCAACTCTGTACCGGTCTTGTCTTGTTGGCGACCAAGAATCCAAATTGTGTCAGCAGAGTAATAAGAACCTGTACCACCACCAACAATATCTTTTGGGAACATGCCAATCTCTTTATATGTGTGATTGACAACAACCATTGGAATATCTTTGATTGTCAAATGTGGTGTAATCATACGAAACAAAGATTTGATTTGTTTGGCACGGGACATATCTGCAACAGATTTGCCTTCGAGCGCATCATCAACTTCTTTCTTTGATGCAAGATTACCAATTGAATCAAGCACAATAATCACTTTGTCATCTTTACCAAGTTCATTTAACTGAGCCATGATATCGTGTTTCAATTGTTCAACATCAGTAATCGGTGTGTGAAGAACACGATCCATATCAATGTTAAATGTTTCAAAATATTTTTTTGGTGTGCCAAACTCTGAATCATAAAACAGAATGACAGCATCTTTATATTTCTTTGTGTATGCAGATGCCAACAACAATCCAAATGCAGTCTTAAAGTGTTTAGAAGGTCCTGCAAGCATTGTTAGACCAGGTACAAGACCACCATCTAACGAACCAGAGAGTGCCACATTAATCATTGGCACATCAGTTGGAATTACATCTTTCTCATTAAAGAATTTTGATTTTGCAAGAATAGAACTATCTTTAATCGTTGTATTCTTTTTGAGTTTATCAAGTAGTGACATGTTAAAACGAACCTCCATCTAGGCGTGTGATTTTATCTTTCGGTATAACTTCTGAATCGTTGTCTGTAAAGAATGATTCTAAACTAGGACTGATTGTTTTGTCAACAACTTTTTTCTTTTTTGCCTTTTTAACTTCAGGCTTTAGTTTCGATTCTTCTTTTCGAATAGCACGATAAGATTGTTGAGAGGCAATGAGAAGAAGAACGGCAAGTGGATCAAAAACAATGATGATTACAATGATAACAGTTCTTACTGCTTTATCTATGAAGTTAGGGTCTTCTTTACTATACAATGCTTCGGCAATGTATTTGATTGGCCCTATCTCTGCCGTCAATTTGTTTTCTTCTTTTAACAATGGCAGTTTTTGTTCGGACAATCTTTTCAATTCATTTTGTGTTTCCTGAATTGCATTGTCAGTTCGTTTTGTAATCTTGTCTGGATCATCACCTGCTCTTTTCAGCAGATAATTTAATCTTTCTGTTGCAATTCTTTCTTGTGTTTCAATGGTTCTGAGCTGAACGAAGTTTGCACCAACAACAATGTTCGATTCGATGTGTGCCCGTGAAAGAAAACCAAAGATGCCCATTGATGTAATGAGCATGAGAAACACAATAGCAATGAGAAAATAATAACGCATGGCAAGAACAGTAGACTTCCAATTGTTATATAGCCAAGAAACTGTTACTAACTTTGCAATTTCTAATACTGTTCCCATAATGATTACTGGCCAAAAAGAACCTGGAAAAATTTGTGCCAAACCAATTACAGAATAAAATGCAGCAATTGCCGACAAAGCAATTGCAGTAAGAAATGGTAGATATACTTGTATCATGGATTATCTGGTCCGTGAAGAACATCGATTACAAAAGTAATTCTTGTGCAGTCACCTATGTTTTCTGTGCCATGTGGCAACTTATTATTGAACCAAAGAAATGTTCCCGGTTCTACAATTACTTCTTCATCTCCGACCATATACTTATATCTTCCTTGTATCGAAAGATGATATCTGTCTTTGTTGAGATAATATGTTCCAATATCGATATGTTTGCCTACAATTTTACCTTGTGGCAAAGCAAGAAAGGCACATCTTGCAAAACGACCAAATGTTTTCCATGCCCACTTTAATATTTCAGTATGGCGACCACACGCAGGAGTGGGTATACAAATTTCAGAATCACGGGCATCTTGTGATGCATCAGTAACAGCACCAACAATCAACTGTAAGACTTTTGCACTTACAATGTTGGTTTTTGGATCAAGCATATCAGCATGAGCCATATCGGTCTGAATTCCCCAATCGTCAGAATATAGTTCTAACTGTTCTTTGATTTTAGAAACATCAATGCCAGTTTCAATGATACGAATATTATTCAAAGAAGTCCTCTAGTGAATTTTGTTTCTCTGTCTTCCAACCCATGCAGTCGAGAACAACACGAATTGGTTCTACAAATGCCTTTTCAAATTGTGAATCATAATCAATGAATTGTTGTAACTCAAATTCTTTTGGTAGTCTTTGTGGAAAAGAAATTACACTATCTTTGATTGTGTTTGGCATTTTGAGATAAATGAATTTCAATTTCTCGCCTTCTTGTATTAAAGGATATTGTTTCTCTAGACCAAGTTTCTTCAAATGAAAGTTGTAGAGAATGGCACCTTTGACATGAATCGGTGTGCCTTTCTTGTAAAGTGTGACCGAATCTGAATACTGTGCAATGCCATTACAACCTCTTGGCGATGAAATTTCTTCAGCAGGCAATTTTATAAATTCAATTTTGAAATCATCGATAAACTTATGCACATCATCTTCGGTGCCTGTCATCATCAATTCTAAAACTTCTCTCATCTTTTCACGAATGACAGATGGTGTCGATGACTTCACCATCTCTAGACCCATCACTTTGAGTTTTGGTTCATTGTATGCAACACCTTCGTTATTATATACATTTAATGCATATCGTTTCTTGGCAGTCCACAAACCTTTATTTGCAAGTGCCTCTCGTTTCATTTGCATCTTCTGTGAAAAGGCATGAACATAAATGGCTAATTCTTCGTATGACTTATCAATGAACGGTTGAATTTTCTCCTCACAAACTTTGTCCATAAAATCAACAATTTTCTTTGTATCTTTTTCATCAGAAAAAACTTTATCAACCAGATTACCGAGGCGTAGATAGATTGAATCAGTATCGGATGCAATAACATAATCTTCTTCTGTTTTGAGCAGTTTGTTCATAAACTGATTCAACTTTTTTTCAATCCAACGAATCGACAATTGACCTGCAAGTGTAACTGCAAGTGCAACACGCAAATCATAGAAACGGAAGTATTGCGAACCCATGGCACCATAAGCCGAGTTCAATGACACTTTCTTTGCGAGTTGAAGATTGTTGTATCGTGCAATCAGTTTTTCTAATTGTTTTTTCTTTTGTGAGTCTTTTTCTGTTTGATAATCTTGTTGACACTTAATCATCATCTTCTTAAACTTCTTGCGGTCTTCATACATTTCTTCCATCATCTTTGGTAGAAAACCTTGTTTGTCAGTTCGAAAGAATTGACCATTTGGTGTCAGAGTTGCATCTTTTAAACCACTTTCTTTGAGATTGATTTCTTGATTCAGAAGTTTTTCTACACTCACACCTTGATTAACAATATCTCTCATTGCATTCGTGTAATCAGAAGGTTCAATTAATGTCTCTGGCGAAAGGTTGTATTGCATAATCAAATGCGGATACAGAGAATTCAAATCGAATGATGCGACCCAATCGTGTTTGCCAACTTGTGGTTCTTTCACATACGCACCTTCAAACGCAGACTCTTTTATCTTGCGTTCTTTTGGTGGCACAATGATTTTTCTTTCCATAAGATAACAATTAATCATTGAGTCCCACATGCGAGTCTGTGCGAATACATCTTCAAAGTTGGTCTTCGTATCATATGCAAGAGTGATAGCCAACTCAATCAGTTTCAACTTATCTTCTAGTTCAATAATCAATTCCACATCTTTGATATTATAGTCAATAAACTTTTGATAGTTAAGACGATAGAGTTGATGAAGATTATCATACTCAGAATAATCTATCTTGTTTGTGCCTAGTTCTACGGATGCAATGTGATTCAATTTGTAGGACTCTTGTGACTTACCACTTGGTGCATACCAACGATAGAGTTCGATATAGTCCAAACAAGACACACCAAAAATATCATACGCAATTTGTTTCTTACCTTTAATTAATTTTTCTCGTTCAACCACTTTACCCCAAGGCGAAAGTTTTTTAGTGAGTTCTGGCCCAACAATTCGATTGAAACGATTGTGTAGATAGGGAATATCAAAGAATTTAATATTCCAACCAGAGATAATGTCTGGTGTATTTTGTTCCCAATCAGCCAGAAAGTTTTTACAGAGAGTGTATTCATCTGCACACTTCACATATTTCACATCATCTCTTGTGTTGTCATAATCACCACAACCATAAACTGTCATGCCGCCTTTCAATCTACGAATGGCGATGGCAGTAATTGGTTCATCTGCTTTTGCTGGGTCAGGAAAACCATTCTCTGAACCGACCTCAATGTCTATGATTGCAACATCTAGGTCATTCATGTCCCAATCAATATCACCTTTCTGTGTGTCAGCAATAAAAGAATATTCTAGTCGTGTGTTACCAAACATTTTGAAGTTTTGCACTTCTTCATATCGTTTGATAAATTCTTTTGCAGCATTAATTGATTCAAATTTCTTTGGCTCAAGAACATCGCCTTGCAAAGAACGCCACTCGGTATCTTTATTGGTAGGAAAAAACAAAGTCGGAGAGTATTCGATTTTTATTTTTACTCTCCGACCGTCTTTGATACCTCGGTAAAGAATAAAGTTACCGAAGTTTAGAACATGGGTATAATATTGTTTAGTCATTCATACATTATAATACATTTTTAGGGAGAGCAGAGGCAATTTGAATACCACTGCCGAAGACTTTGTTGTATTGATTCGTAAGTTCTTTTGTTGGTGTTGCCAGGCAAAGAACATTTTCCATAGAGATTTTGATGCCTGTCAAAAATTCTTCGGCATAATCCAAGAATGGTGCAAACCCCATCATTGGTCCTTGTTGTGTGTTTTGTAGAATAACTTGAACAGGTTCTTTGAGGGAGATTTCTTTTTCGCCAGTGCAGTCTAATTGTGCAATAAGTGTTTGGCCAGTTTTAAGTGTAATTAGTTTGATTGTCATATTTTTTAATCTCTTTAATATCTTCGTTTCTAGACTCAGCAAATTCAAAGGCTTCTTCAGCAGTTTTAAACCATTTGAAGAAAACAAAATTATGTTCTTCAAAATTGGGATAGAAAGTTACTTTATACATGTACCTCAGTCTCCGAAGGAAGGACACCAATGGTGACCCAGCGTTTAGGGAAAAGCATCTCACGACCTTCAAAGTCATTCATGTTATAAGTTGGGTCTTGCATCCAACCAATGACTTCAACCATGTCATCAAATGCACGATAAGCCAAATCATATTTTTCGGCTCTTGGTAGTTTATGTTCAACTGCTAACCGTTTTGCAATTTCACGGGTGTTCATTCTTTTCTTTCCTTAAAGTCATAGAAAAAATCATTGTTATTTCTTGCAGAGTGTTTGTTGTATTTCTCTACTGAATATAACTTTGTTGCTAGTTTGAAATCTGGCATTTTGAATTCAGCGACAGTCAAAGATGCATCATAGAAAAGGGTCTTGTTATTTGGTTGTGCCGCATACTGACCATTATCTAATTTGATAAAGTTGTAACTTTTGTGTTCTTCAACTGTTTCAGAAAATCCTGTATTCAAATAACCAGGGTCGTTTTGACAAAAATCTAAGGTGAACATATACTCACCAAAGTGCCACTTTCTGTCTTTGTCAAGAAACTTACATTTCAACATTCGCAAGTTATCTTTTTCAATGACAGTAATATTATAACTCAAAGCATCCCATATTTGCAAGTAATCTAGAGGCAAAGTTGCATCTTTTAGGTTGTCTTGCCGAGACACAAATGCGTGTAGTGGTAGTTTATCATACAATGCACCATAGTTAGGCAGAAGTGCTTCAATACGAAACGCTTGCCCTTTGATACACTTAATTGTCATCCATATGCATGGCTCTAATTCACCATGACCTTTTTCAAAGTCATAGAGAAATTCTTTCTTAACGAAACATTGAACTGGTGGTAAATTGTGAACTAAGAATGCCATTATTTTACAAGCCTACTGAAGTCTGGTGGTTTCCATCCATCTGGTTTCAAAACTTTGCCATCCTCTCGTTTCAAAACTTCTTTAGTTTGATTATCAATCTTTTGCAAATTACTTAATGCCCCTTCATCCCAAATTCTACTACAATTCCATCCTCTCGACAACATGTAACCAACAATTACCCATATCATATCAAAACAAGCATCGGCAGTTTCTACATCATCATTGGCCAATCTCGCCTGACAGAATTCTTGATATTCTTCTGTAATCAATCTATGATACAATAATGCTTGTTCTGGATTGTTTTTAGAAATAGTTTGACCTGCAGCTGTCATAAAGACCTGCACATCTGTAAACACTTTAGTCATAATTAAATCCTCTTGGTAAGTTCTGCTTCGTGGGTGCGTTTTCTCAATTCAGATGAACTGAAACGATGTGTGCGAGAGTTGTACCAAATTTTAATTCCTCGACTCTCACAAATTTCTTTACCAGTAAAATCTTTACCTTCATATTCTTCACCAATGAACCGTATTGTAACTGGTAAAAACATCAACATGTCTTCCAAATCTTTTTCAGTTTGATACACAATGATTTGGTCGACAAACTTTACTGCTGATAGTTGAACGAATCTTTCAACTACCGATTGAACTGGTTTGTTTTTGATTTCTGGTCGGTCGATTGTTGGGTCTGTTTGAAGACCAACAATGAGATAGTCGCACACTTGTTTTGCTTCAGCAAGCATTAGAATATGACCTGCATGTAACAAGTCAAAAGTTGAGCAGGTAAATCCGACTGGTTTACCAATCATTTCATCAGGAGTAACTAACATAATATCCTCATTGTAAAAAGAACTGGTGCGTACCAATGGCAGAGGCACCAACCGTATTAAATCTATTAAGCAATTAGTCCAGGTTTGTAGACTGTCTTGCCATTCTCTTTCATTGCAGTCATTACTTGTTTCTTCAGATTCTTTGGATCATATGAAACATGAACCCAACCTGAATCAGGAATACCAGGTGTATAGAATTCTAAAATTAATTGTGTGAAATCGAAATACTGAGAAATGTATTCAGCGAGTTCAGCATTTGCCACACCAGGAATTTCAATGTCGGCTGCCTGTCCTCTACAATGGTCTGATGTTTTCGAACCACCAACTTTTGCGTTAACTTCTGGATGACGAAAGCCAGAGTTTACTTTAATTCCTTTGCCGTATGCATCACGAAGCGGTTGTAGTATTTGCTCACATAGCACTCTAAGATTTTCAATTTCCTGTTCACCAGGGGTATTATCCATGTCATGGCGAAGTGCTGTCTCACTCTTAATCATTTCAGCTAGTGAAAAGTTTTTTGTCAATTGCATTTGTTTTTTTCCTTTGTTAAGTTAAACACGATTCACCTCAACATTACATTGACGAAGAAAGTTTATACCGTCTTCACTCCTATATGTATCCCTATAGAAAACTCGACCAATGCCAGATTGAAAAATTAACTTGGCACAGTCTAGGCAAGGTGCATGAGTAACAAACAAATCTGCATTTTCTGTTGAATTTGTAGACCTTGCAACTTTAGCAACTGCATTCGTTTCAGCATGTAAAACCTCTGGCTTTGATTTAATCACAAAGTCACCATCTTCATAATAATCTGCATATTCACAATCATTGTCCCAACCAGAAGGCATGCCATTGTATCCTATGCCAATGATTGTATTCTCTTTGACAATTACACAACCAACTTGTAGTCTCCTTGCCGATGAGAGTTTTGCATAGACTTCTGCGGCTTGCATGTGGGCATCAATAAATTTCTGTTTCATTCTAATATCACCAAAGGTACTTGTATCTTTTTCAATGAGTTTGCATAAAGAAAGAATGGCATAAATCTTTCACCTAAGAAACCAGGATATCTCCACGGAAATGGCTCAGAGGTTGTTTGTTGTGTGGGATAGTTGTCATCAGAATTCTGCCAAATGTTTTCTAAGATTGCAAACAGTTCTGTGGCATATCTCACAAAGATATCTCGGCGCATAATGTAACAAGTTTCATAGTTGATAATATTGTTATGCGTAAACCATGTCAGATGTTGACGATAATTGGGAAACAAATCATATATTGCTTCTTTGAACAATTGCCAATACAAACTAGGTTGTGATTGAAGATACTGTGCCTCTACTGAAAATGGTAATGCAATTGAATGATTTGTCAAAACATCAGCCGTCTGTAAATATTCTAATGCAATCTCTTGTTGTTCTTTTGTGCCAAACTTGTCGGCATTTGCTTGTGTTGCAGGCATTGAAATTTTTGCAACATTCTTTTCTATGTTTCTATCCAATAACAAATATCTACGATAGGTTGTGCAACCAATATAGTCAGTCACAGGAGTTTCTTTGAGTAACCAATACTCTGTTGCCTGTTGACCCAATGCACGAAGGAAATCATCTTCGGAAGTTTTGAAATAGTGGCGTCTAAAATCTTGTATAGGTCTTCCAATGTTCTTGTAAGTGCCCATTTCATCCGGTGGCATCCATTTATATGCTTCCATTCCACCAGCATAAGTCGCAAACATCCACTCAGACTTAAAGTTGAAAGGAAAAGACATATGAAAATGACTATACATCTGAATAGACATTATTCTTCCTTTTCAACTTCTCTTTTCTTTTTGTCTGTCTTTGGAACAATTTCAGAGGCAATCTGAGCATTAATCATCAGATTTTTATAGTAGCCTCTAAGTGGTGGGAATAGCAGAGCAAGTCGCCGTTTTGTTTGCTTTGCCATGCGAAAGTTTTTATCACGCTTTGTCATAATATCTCCAAGTAAAGCGGGACCGAAGTCCCGCTGAGTTTATGCTGCTTTTGCTTCTTGTAGAAGTTGCGGCTTAAACTCTTTAAGTTCATTACCAATTTCAATCTTACGAGGTTTCTTGTGTTCAGGAATTACATTCTCTAAACCAACACGCAAGATACCATCTTTATACTCTGCACCTTTTACTTCAACGGTGTCAGCAATCGTCAACTGTTTTGTAAATGAACGAGTGCCGATACCACGATGCAGATATGTCACTTCAACATCTTTGTCTTTCTTCTCACCTTTGATTGTGAGTGTACCATCTTCTGCTGTGATTTCGATTTCATTCTTACTGAAACCAGCAACAGCTAGTTCGACAATGTAATGTGTCTCATCTAGTTTGATGATATTGTGAGGAGGAAAAGACTGGGTTGTTTTTGTCACATCCATGCTCAAAAGTTTTTCAACATCATCAAAGAAACGCTCAAAACCCAATGTTGTATGGGCAAGTGGCCCAAAAGAAATACGACCTACTGTCATGTTTTATCTCCTTAAAAAAGCAAGTTATCAAAATGCGACCCATTAGGCGCCGCA
>Ga0194115_10006039_pt1 | contig 12383 bp, 9 predicted proteins | sample TA2MahsurfametaG_3_FD_148656 | JGI IMG/M metagenome (GOLD analysis project Ga0194115, IMG submission 148656) | Freshwater microbial communities from Lake Tanganyika, Tanzania - TA2015002 Mahale S4 surface | ecosystem: Environmental > Aquatic > Freshwater > Lake | place: Tanzania: Lake Tanganyika... | reverse complement strand
TATTAACCCCCCCCAAGTCTTGATCAAGCATCGATGACTTCCAAAATGACAAAGTAATTCCCACTTTCATACCCACTCTCCAATAACTTCACATTCTTGACACTTTGGATAATGGCTTCCATTTCACCCTTCCGATATAGGTGACAATATCGTTGGAAGATGACTAATCCCTTTCGTTCATCGAAATCTGCCTTCTCATAGGCTTCGGAATACATTTCAGCGACACTCTTCTTCTTCTTCTTATTTGTCGTCGTCGTCCCATTCTGTTCACTATCAAGAGTAGTACGATCCGTATTGTCGGTGCGATCCACGATGATATCTGTGTTGGTAGTAGTCACCTTATCGAGATACTTTGGTTGAGCATTAAAGGGAACAAAGACATCGGTACCTGCAAAGCGTCTTCGGCTTCCCTCATCTTGTTCTAATGCCCATGCTTGGATATTAATCATCCCCCCCACACGGACGATCCGAGCAAGCTCCTCCACACAACGGATACGTCGTTCGAGTGTACTCAAATGATGCATGACGGCGATACAGATGGCAGCATCACAACTACTATCCCTCAGAGGGACGGACATACAATCCGCAACCATGACAGCTGGACGATCACGGAGATATTCTCGGTGAGGACTTACTCTCCGCAAGTCGGGGATAGTACTAGTAGAACCTTGGTCATCACCGTCCTTTAAGAATGCTGTCTCCAGGAGTGGGCGACTAATATCGGTCCCAATAACGTAGTTCCCACTTTCAATAATGGCAGGAAAATATTTACCATCCCCACATCCACAATCTGCTACGATGGAACCGGATGGTAATCGTTGAAGGAATTGCGTAGCTCCGGGCCATAAAACTCCACGTTTCCCACGTGTATGATGCCATTGAGTCGCAATCGCGTCATATACGGCATGGACATGATCCCGTTCGGTATCTGGCGTCGCCAATCCTGTTTTCCTCACTTGATCCGATCCCCATTGGGGTGGATATACCCGTGATTCTACAAGTGGAAGGGGTTCGCCATCCAATGCTAATGCTGTTCGGAGAGTCAGACTCACTCGGAGCTCACGAGTTAGAACCGTTTGTTGATGCGTATCGGACTTTCGGGTTACAATGTAATGCTCCCAATCATATCGTGCAGGTCCTGTCATAAGGACCAGTGATCGACGTGGAAGGTAGACCAACTTCTTCAGTGGAGAGTCGGAGTTAACCTTTCGGAACTCCATAACAATTCCACTATTCAATGAAATGCTGATAAGACCATCGCCAAATGCACTTGGTGTATCGACATGGGAACCAATACCTTGTCCTGGCTTGTAGTGATTGACTGTAAGTTGATTCAAGTTTGGAAAGGTGATACCCTCTGGCTCTTCATTCGTTTCCCTACTGTCGGATGGTATCCGAAATACATGTCGTCGTGTCTGATTGATGACGTCGGCGAGGACATCCCATCCCCGTCCCTCGTCGATTCGCCTTTGGAAGCTGGTCGTAGGATCCTTTTGGTTCTCGTCGTCATCATCATCTTCCGATTGAGGCATGGGAGGACAATCTGCCCCTGATCCATTCCGGTCCCTTAGGACATCTGCCGTCTCATAATCAAAGACATAACCATAATGTTGTACAAGTCGTTTCACGGCACCCGTCTGACTCATGTTTGTTTGGGATGGTGCCCAGGGTGCATCTGGTCCTGTCAATGCTGCCATAAGGACATCTTCCTGATCTTCCGTTACAAAATCATCTATGACGACTAAACCTGGTATCGTAACATGGTCTGTTGTAGAGGTACAATCTGGTCTTGATTTTTGTCCCCGTTCTCTTTCCTCTCCAGCAGCTTTGGACAATGATTTTTCTGTCACTGTCGTATAGTCTAGAAAGAGGGTACCACTTGATATTTCATCACCTTGATATTCCCATTTCAATGAGGTTCCCTGTAGGGATGTTAATGCCATTTGACAATCTTGTGGAGATCTCATACCAATATGACATGTCTGAGCACAGGTCAGTTGTTTTCGAGGAAGAAAGACTTCTACGCCTAACCCCGAAGAATCAAAGGAATTGAATATTCTTCGAATCGCATCTTGTGCTGCATACGATCGACACCAAAAGGATGACGACTCCATAGCATCATCTCCATTCGAACCTTGTGAGGCAAGTAATCCAGATACATATAGAAATCTTGTCGATTGACGTTCCTGTTCATCACATTGATCATGTAACAGTCTTCGAAATTTTGGTGGATTGGATCGATTCCAACAAATAGTACTTTCAGGGAGTTGTGACTGTTTCGTTACGACTGTGACTTGAAAGCAACTAGAACTAAAGGATATATTACCATCCAGTCGTCGTAGATCCGTAAAGAGTCGGTAAGCTGAAATCTTTTGTTGTCTCAAGGCGAATTGGACAGCGATAGCTTCCGATGGAGTCCCATACGTTATTCTCACTTTTGAAAATGGTATCTGATCGATGACTTCTACATCTTTTGCTCGAAATGGTACCTTCAAGATTTGAAAGTCATCGATTAGACATTTTCGGATTGCATGTTCCAGATCGACTTGTGATCCCCAGTGAGGTGGTGCCTCTGGATCTTTCTTCTTCGGTTCAAAGGCACCCTGTAGATGTAGAAAACCAAAGTCTTCGACTGGAACCGGTTCATGAGGGAGGACAGAACGAAAACTAGGAGCGTGTTGAGGTCCTAACATTGTTCTTTGTTTTGTCTACACTTGGGTGAGATAGGAAGTGTGCACAACTACTACTACGGTACTCGCGGTTCACTTTGTTGTTGCGATGTGTTCCGTCATTTTCGGTGGTGGTGTGTTAGGTTTTTTGCTTCCCCTAGAGTCGCGTCTGGCCGGTGTTCGGCCCTATTAGTCGATCGAGTCGATCAGTGTCGCGCGACCATCCATCTTTATCTCGAGCTGTTGGTGGGAGGTCCTTTTCTCCCGAAAATCTGGAAAAATCGAAAGTCTCTCTACATTTCTTCAACAGTGACCACGGATCATAACAGAGAGAGAGACCGCCATTCAATGAGGTCAATCATATGCAATGTAGCTGCGAGGCGATTGGAATGTATACCTCAAGGAAGGCTGATACGCTGTTGGGCTCTTTCACAATATCGTGGTTCGTCGACTGTTTTGCCACAAAAGTATCATCCAGTTGTTTCGTGCTATGATGCGTCGTCCATTCCGAGATCAAATCAGTTTTCAACAGCATTGATTATCAAAGATAGTGACCACCACCAGGAGGAGGAGGAAGAAGAAGGCTTTCCTTGTCGTCGTTTTGATGAATTGAATCTTCATGCAAAGTCATTAGAGGCATTAGAACGACAGGGTCTATATCAACTCACAGAAATTCAAGAAAAGACATTTGATATTATTTTGTCAGGACAAGATGTCGTCGGACGTGCTAGGACGGGGACAGGGAAAACTCTTTCCTTTTTATTACCATCCTTGGAACGTATCATCCGAATGCAGCAACAACAACAACAGACTGTACCAGAACAATCTTCGGGGATCTCGATCCTGATCTTGTCGCCCACACGAGAATTGGCAGCCCAGATTGCGAAGGAGGCATCACAATTGATTATGAAACATGGTTCAACGATTTCATCACAAGTCATTTATGGAGGATCGTCTAGACGAGATGATATCCGACAGTTTGAAAAGAAACTTCCAACGATCCTTGTGGCGACACCTGGTCGACTCAAAGATCATATAGCATCGACGAAGTTACTCGGGGGGGATAATCATCAGGCGAAACCCTTTGTGGATATTCTTCAAAATCTTCAAGTGTTGATATTGGATGAAACTGATCGTTTATTAGATATGGGATTCCGGAAGGATGTTCAAGATATCCTTTCTCGTCTTCCAAAGAAAAGACGACAAACACTTTTATTTTCAGCGACATTACCACCAGATGTCCGAGAGGTCATTGAAGTAGCAGTAAAACCAGATTATCAATTAATTGATTGTATCCAAGATGAAGATCCAGCAACACAAACGAATACACAAACAGATCAAATCTATGTGACGGTACCCACTGAATATTTTTGGACGAAGACTATGGAATATCTATTAGATCTATGTGATCAGGGGAACGAGAAGATTATTGTCTTCTTCCCTGTAAATAATATGGTCGAATTATATTCTCAATTATTCAATTCAAGATTCGGTCGTCGTGTTTTGGAACTTCATGGGAAGATGAATCAACGTGAAAGGACGGCGATTAGTCGACGATTCCGTACATCGAAAAAGGGGATACTCTTCACATCCGATGTTTCAGCGCGTGGCGTCGATTATCCCAACGTGACACAAGTGATTCAGATTGGTTCATGTGAATCACGTGAGACCTATATTCATCGATTAGGAAGAACAGGCCGGGCGGGAAAGAAAGGCAAGGGTGTTTTGATTTTACCAGATTTGGAAAAGGATTTCTTACGAGAATTGGAAGGTTTGGAGATTCAACAAGATACGAGCCTAACGGAACAACTTTCGTCGTCACCTCCATCGAAAAAATTCATGAATGAATTTGGTCCTGTAGTTCAAAAGGTCCGAGCGGGGAAGGATCCCAAATTGTATGAATCAATCCATAATGTCTATCAAGTCATGATCCCCTATTACTGTCAACGTTCTGAAAATAAGGACCTAGCCGTGAGGACCGTGAATCGACTTGTCGATGTGATGGGCCTTCCTGAGCTCCCAGCCATCGACGAGACTAGAGCCAAACGACTAAAGTTGAACAAGATGCCTGGATTGAATATCCAATCTAGTTGGAGTAGTCAAAGTTGGCAAAGTGGGTGGGGAGATAGTGGTTCGTCCACATCTTCCCGATTCGGTCGAACCCAAGGTATTGAGAGTCATCCAAAGCGGCAGCCTATCCAGAAAGGCGTTCAAGACGTTGTCGTTCGCAGTAGTAAATCATTTTGGCGAAACGACGATACTAGTCGACAAGACCCATCACGGATTTTGAACATGTATGATAATCGGAAAGAAACGGGACGTCGTGAACGTCGGGCAAAGTTATTCCAAGATGCCTTTTCTAGGGTCGGACCGAAGAAGGAGGATATGACTACACTGACAACAACGAAGAAGGCAGGAAAGTCATCCTTTCAGCGATGGGAAACGAAACCTGAATTTTCCTTTAAGGTATAATGAAGCTGAAAATCGTTTTTACGATTTGGAATGGTCATTGTTGTGATGACTTCGGACTTTTTGTCTCCTCGTTGCTGTCATTTTCATCATCATCATTATGGGTTTTGCGTTTTTTCTTGGTTGAAGTCTTTAGATACAATCGAATCCCGACATCATCCTTTGATTTGGTTTTGTCCCATCGTATTCGGGAGTTACCACCATGAATGGCTTGTTTCCGTATCACTTCCAAAGGTAATATGACATCAATGACTTCTTGTGAATCACAGTCTCCCATCGCCCATGTCAATGTTTGAGTTAATTCCGACGACGAGGATACTTGAATATCTTCTGTCCTCTCTCCTCTACTATCATGCTGGAACAGAAATGGTATCCGTTCCGTCTCATTGACACCACTCATCTTATCAATCATAGTATTGGGAAATGGTTGGATATCATATGGTTTATAGTTGAGCCAAATATTAACAAGGAAGGTAACTCGACGATGTCGACGGGAAAATAATTTTTCTTGTCGTTTCCTTACTTCGATATCTTTCTCAGAATAGAATGTTGATGGGAATACAATCGTCCGTTGTCGTTCCCATTCACCGATTTCCATAAGATCGGCGGGTGCCGCATGAAGGAATCGACCATCAAAACTCATATGTTTCCCCGTACGGGGCCAACTAATAAATCCTTCTTCTACCATATCATCATCGGATGAAATCCATTCTCCTGTTAAAGAATGGATCCGACGATTTAATACCAGAGTCGGTGCACCTAAATCTGTCAGATATGTGACAGTCGAAATATGTGGATGGATATATGTCGTCCCACCCGTTAATTCACGTAATTCTTCATCCTTATCCCAATGAAAGGATATACCCTTGGTCGATAATTCATCTGGCTGGTCATCATGCATCGAATAACGACCCGTTCCTTCCGGTGATGGTCGGATTTGTGCCCACCATTCTGCTCCAGAAGAATCTTCATCATATTCTAATCCAGGTGGGACATGATGATGAAAAATATCATATGCCATTTGTTCCAAATGACATCTTGGTTTCATCCCCCTTGATGGGACCCAAAATGTCCTTGGCATAAGACCTGAATCAGAGATCTGACAATCAAATAGGAGTTCATCTAACCATTTCCGATGGATATCTGTGTCAGGTATGGGAGGCTCTAAATTCGTCATGACGGCATGTGATTGATAGTCGACAGATGGACGGACATCATTTGAAGAGTTCTCATGTGAACTTGGTTCACTCGGAGGTTTCGTAGTCCTTCCATGTTCATCTAACTGAAAGTTGAGTTCAATCTCTTCCATGTTGATTCAGTGTAGTGTCCAACCGATGGTTCCATCGTAACAGAACGAAATGTGACAATCGTGTCAAACGATATCTTCGTTCCAGATTCGTGTGGCAGCAGTTCTAGGGGGGTACACGTGGAATCACACCATTCGATAGATCCACGATCTCGTACTCTAGCTAGAGTACTGGACCCAACTTCGAAGTTGATGCCATTAACCAGCTCAGTCGAGGCTTCTTCTATCCTCCCATGTCGTCAGCACTGCGTCTTCGATTACAGCAACAAAAAATCGTTGATAGGAAAGGTACTGTTATTGGTCTAGGGAATCCCGCATTAAGAACCGACAAATCAATGTACTGGGTGACGAAGGGGAAAGCTCGTGCCAAAGTAACGATTTTTGTTTTGGTGTAGAATCTAGTAGTAAAATTAGTTTCAACGAATACGAATGCATACCCAGTCAGTCTGTTCCCATTGAATTATGATCGTTTTTCTTTGTCTATTGCGTGTCGACAGCATCGTCGGGCTCTACACATTCGTCGTGTTTCTTTCGTGACTTCCCGGTCGGGCAACAACTATCCGAGTGTCCATTCACCCAACGGGGTAGCCTTGTCCATCCATTTTCTTTGCCGGTTCATGCCTCTCGGGTAGGTGATTGACGATACAGTCTTCTTTAGTCTCTGCGAGCTGCAAGGACTGTTTCTGGTCGATCAGCCTTTTGGAAGAAGGATGGTCCAGTCTCAAATTTGAATCCATCTTCAGATGCTTGTTGGAAGGCCTTTTCGGAAGCTTCACGATGTGCCACAACCCACCTATCCTTCAATTTCGCAGCGATCTCATCCATCCGTCCAGAGGGGTAATAGGAATAAAGGAAGGCAAATTGTGCGGGGAAGATGACATACTGGAGAATAGGTTTCCAGAAGAAGGTCAGGTAACTCTTCCAACTTTGGCCAAGATTGTCATGTGGACTCCATGGCGTGTCGAATGCATTAATGATCAAGTCACTTGCCAATCGACTCAACAACTGTACTGCACTGACACGAATAATTCGGGCACGATAAAAGTCTTGTAGGGAATCTTGAATTGCGGCCGTACTCTTCGATGCTGCCAATTTTTCAGTCAAAACATAGGCATCCTCAATGGCCTGACAACCACCCTGTCCAAGATTTGGCATCATACTATGGACTGCATCTCCCACCAAGACGACATTCCCATCTGCCCAACTTCGGAAGAATTCAGGTGCACGGTCATACAAATCACGTTGTTCGACGGAATCTGGGGCTGTCGCATCTAGGACAGTCATGACCTCTTCCGACCAACCTTCATGCAACGATTTGATGTATTCTACCAAGTTCTCTTCAGGATCGCTTTGTTCTGCTCGTGTCGATCCTCCCCATCCACTAGGTGCCTTTTTGCTTCCCGGGGGCAAGGCGAAAAAGGCATACCACTGAACGCGACCAGCACCGACGTCGGACGTGACAAAGTATCGTTGAGGTCCAATGTACACCTTGTAACCAGTATCATAGTAGTCATTAGTCTTCAGAATCGTCTCTCCTGCGAAAACCGTGTATCCAGAGTAATTGCATCCTTGACGCTTCTTGCCATCTTTGCTTGTGGACTTGATTCCGCCCTCGTTGTACATTTGATTTCGAACGGCCGACCAGATTCCATCCGCGCCGACTGAAAAGCCCCATTTTTTGCAATAGCGTCATGGGTTAGTAGGAATAATCATTTGGTCGTGGTTATGGTCATTTTGCAGCATAGGATCAACTTACCAAGCACATCAGCGTCGACTGATGTTCCGTCTGCCAGGGATACTGTCACGCCATTTCCCTTTCCCTTGTTTTCATATGCTGTTACAGGGTTTCCATTGACGATAAAGTCTTCCTTGATCGCCTTGCATTCGTCCAACAAAATTTCTTGTAGGTCGGGACGATCAATGACACCCGTGTATGGCAACCCAAAGAGATCTGCACATTCCTTCAGGGGGAATTTGACAAACCAATCAGCCGGTGCATCAGGATTCCACAGGTAGTCCAAAGAATCGTTTGTCATCCGGAAGGAACCATCAGCACGTAACCCTTAGAATTGACAGAAATGGCGGACGTTAGTACAAAGAAACGCCAAAGGACATAACTTCGCTGTTGATGGTTTCGTACCGTCCTTGATACCGCACGTTCGGATTCCTGTAAAGGTGAATTTATCCATAATTCGATCAAACAATTGTTCGTCAATTTCCTTGAGGACTGAAAGAGCGTTCGAGGCGAATTGGATCGGTCCACCAAAACGAGCAAAGGCAGAAGTTTTTTCATAGACCGTTACATCGAATCCCTTCTTTAGCATACAAAGAGCTGCCGTTAATCCCCCCACACCACCTCCAGCAATAGCAACCTTGAGAGGTCTTCCTGGACGAGCAGGAAGTCCAAGTAATTCCAAATCCTTCGACGAAGACGTGGCGAAGCCGATTCCTTCATCGTTAGCAGCCTTGAGAGCAGAAGAATGATGTCTCGTCTGCGTTTTCGCCAAGGTAGACTGACTTGTTTTCACCGTCGATGGTTGAAAAACGAAGGCTCCCACTGCTGATGCAATAGTAAGCACAACCAAAGTAGATCCGAAGAATTTCATCGTGATATGGATTGAGAATTGAAACCCAATGTGTCGTTCCGACAAGGGTTCTACACCACCACGATGTCGCGAATTGGAGGACCTTGAAGTACGTCGAAGCGAAAAAACCGAAACAAGCCCCCGGATAAATATCATTGCATGCCATAGAAAAACGACTACCGGTCATGTTTCCACGTGTTCGGGAGTTCGTTGTCTTGAATTCCCTTGTAGTATCAAAAGATAGATTCCCTCATTTTTAGATTCCATTCACCACTTTCTGAATCGGTGGAGTCATTCGGCCGCTGACGTTTGCTGCCATCGCGTCTCTGTGCCATTCAGAAATGAGCAATCTAATAATGATCTCGTCAACTGTGAGAAATCCGACTTTCCATTCTCATACATACATCCCTTGTCACCTCTCTTAGACGACGAATACATCGCTGAGGAAACCATGTTCTTTCGAAGTTCTGTAGTCGTTCTTGCCTTGGTTTCGGGTGTTGAGGCCTTTGCGCCTAGCAATCCACTAAAGACCCATGTGACTAGTACATCGAATCTTCATATGAGTGCAGCGTTGATTGTTCAAAACAAGGGTGGTGGTCATGGCGAGCTTGGTACGTGAACAATGATCATCCTTCATAGTGTCCAAAACATCTTGTTACATGCAATATCTCATGAGTGATTGTTCAAATAGGTTATCAGTTGGCAAAGAAGTTGTCGTCGCATCCAAAAATCACGTCGATTACGATTCTACAGGACGATGCTTGCAAGGATTCCAAGGAACCCTTTAAATCGTATGCTACTGATTTACCGGATGTAAAGATTGTCAAGGCTCCCCTTGGAGATGAATCTATGACTGCTGAAAGTATGAAATCTCTTCTTGATGGAGAATCCTTTGACTATGTTTGGGATAATGCCTCCAAGGGACCTGTCGGTGCGGGGAAGGCAGTTTGTGATTGTGCCAAGGAATGGGGTGTCAAACTCTTTACGTACGTGTCCTCTGCGGGGATTTATGTACCAGATGCATCGACTAGCTTTCCCATGTCGGAGACGACTCCTACGAAACAATCGGCAGGACAAGTAAAATTCGATTCCTATGCGACCGAACTTGGACTTCCTCTTGTCTCCTTCCGACCACAATATATTTATGGTGAGAAGTCCAACAAATGGACCTATATTGATTGGTACTTTGATCGTCTATGTCGGGAACTTCCACTCCCTATCCCTGGAGATGGGACACAAAAGGTCTCATTGACGAACTCGGCCGATGTTGCCGAACTTTTGTCTTCCCCCTTGGAGAATGAAGATGCCGCTGTCGAACAACGATTCTTCAACTGTGGGACGGATCAATTGTATACTTATGATGAAGTTGCCTACATGTGTGCAGAGGCGGCGGGGATCCCCAAGGAGAAGGTGATGATTGAACACTATGATAGTGATTTGTTTGGTAAGGCCTACTTCCCCTTCCGGATGACAGATTTCTATGTCGCTCCGAATATGGCAATGGAAAAACTTGGATACGGTGGGACGAAGAATAGTCTAAAGGATGATCTCAAATGGTACTATGAGAGTTGGAAGGCTCGAGGTGGAACAGATAATAAGATTGAATTGATCAAGGATTGGGAAATCTGTATCGGAAGTAAGACCACCTTTGATGCTGGAAGTATCTACGACAAATGGGACCCCATACCCATGGACACATCCGAAGTAAAAGAAATGAAGATCAACTAAAAAATTTCATTTTCAAGAGGGTCTATCATAAAAGGAACTTGTTCATTGTAAGGACTCGTTCGTTTTAGGTTGTCACCTTAGGATTTCAGAAGGAGGAGGAAAAGAGGAAGATGATGATGATGTATTCTTTGTGGTATCCGTGCAATGTGAAAAATCATAAGTTGCCGATTCACAATTCCCAAAACCACGGACGACTAATCGATCATCATAAATATCCACAATCCCATATGTCTTTTCTGGTCGATTCTCTAAAGCTGCCTCGACGATACGAAAATGGATCCCACCCTCTGGATCACGGTTATATCCCCCCCGATGAGCATGACCACAAAAACTTGCAATGACGACATCGGAATATTCTCGTAACAACGTCAATACTTCCCCATAGTTCCAGATCAAACATACATTCACAGAGGAGTGTGGAAAAATAGGATTATGCGAAAGAATCACAACCCTTTGTTTTTCCTTTCGTGCATCCTCTAGGGTATCTCTTAGCCATTCCAGTTGGATCGGACCGACGGCGCCATTAAATCCAACAAATCTTCGTTCTGTACCCTCTAAGCCCTTTGGAGAATTCATATTGTCTTGAAAATTCGGATTTTTTTGGGTCAAAATTTCTGTCGCCTCTTTTCGTTTTTGGGACGATATTTCACATCGTTGCATAATTGCCACGTCGTATGCATCCAAAACGACGAAACGGATATTCCCCACGACGTGATCATAGTATCCGACTAAATCACCACATGGTTCCTTCTTAAATTGGATCCCCAGTCGTCTTTGTAAGGCCTCTCGATCCAAATTATACAGACAATGATTTCCGTATGTATGTAGGACTTGTCCATGTCGATAGGGAGACATCGCGTCCAGGACATGATCTAAGGAATAATGACCAGGATCTTGATCCTCGGGGATTATATCACCTCCATAGGATGGAATCTCCTGACATTTACCATCAATAATATCACCCAAGTTAATTACCAAATCGACTTTTTCTTCCTCAAAATGTTGAAAGGCATGTCTCGTCACCTCTAAGGAATGTCGATAAAATCGTGGAGTTCCTGTATAACTATACCCATCTTCGACCGGCGCATATTGGATATCAGCAATCATCCCTACCGTGAAGAGTGGAGGAGGAGATGTCGTCTGTTCATCGACTATATCCATAGTATTCGTCGTCGTCATCGCTCTCGTCATTTCTTGAAAGGGTGTCATTGTTGGCGGTACGAGGCCCGAGATAGAAAAAGAAGAAGAAGAAGAAACGGACGGAATGAAGGAATCGATACTTAACCACAATAGACAGAAACACAACCACATCCAAAGGACAATAGGTAGTTGTGCACGTATCAGAAAAATTCTCATTTCCTTTTGGAAGTCCTTCTTCCAATGGTAAAGGGTATGAGGACGTCTACCGTCGACGGTTTGGGACGAAACATGCTCGGAGGGACCGTGTAGAGAGAGAGACGCTTGGTGGAGACAAAGAAGAAGAAAAAATGAATCTTCTTTTTGATGACGTGGGTTGCAGGCGGTATGTAGGTACTTACGTACCGTGCTTTACTACGGCATTTCGGCAGTACATAAATACATATCGTATGCATGTCTTGGTCCAGTTGTTTCGAGCCTGGTGGGCCC
>Ga0194115_10006036_pt1 | contig 12385 bp, 7 predicted proteins | sample TA2MahsurfametaG_3_FD_148656 | JGI IMG/M metagenome (GOLD analysis project Ga0194115, IMG submission 148656) | Freshwater microbial communities from Lake Tanganyika, Tanzania - TA2015002 Mahale S4 surface | ecosystem: Environmental > Aquatic > Freshwater > Lake | place: Tanzania: Lake Tanganyika... | reverse complement strand
AACACCAAGAACACGAAGAGGAAGAAGTCGAAAACAACACCTTTGTCGTTGTCGTCAAACAAACGACGGAACGCCGACGCCACCAGAAACAAAAGGAGTCTGTTCTGGAAAACCTAGACTGAAAGGAGCCGCAAGTGTAGGCATCCAAGGTATGGTAGATACATATGCATATCATGAAAGGTATTGAGGGTATATACATACCTTCATATGCCAACTTTAAAGGAGCTCGGACCTCGCAAATCGGTATTTTCGGGAAAAGCATAAATATTATTGGGAGTATAATTACTAAGTTGTAATTATTAACGAGAATAGACTGTAGCATCCAAGGACTATGGACTATCGGTTTTCGATCTCACTGTGAAAGCAACTGTGTTTGGCGTACGAAAGTGTCAAAATGGTGGTTGTCATTCTATCACCGGAGACGAAAAGGGGCGTTGTTAAATATCGGAATGTCGTTGGTCATACGGATTTCTGTTTTTCATAAATCCATCCAAGGTACTAACAAAAAGGATCTCAAAATTGTTGGGAGATATAAATCCTTATTCGTGAAAGTGAAAACACTATTGCGTCCCGGTGAAATCATTGAAGCCCCTATTCCGGCGGAGCAGTCCTTTCAGTTTCCCCGCCTGAGCTCGAAGTGACGAAAGTCCCTCCAGCAAGAGGGAGCGAGAAGGAAAGCGCTATATTGCTTCAACAGATACCAGGGTCACATTTCCGCCACAAACATTATATCAAACTATCTCGAACACTGGTTTCCTGGATCCTACCTCTCTCAAACCGTTCGACACACGAAAAATCTACTACCGACATGACTCGAGAGGAGAGCACGGGAAGTCAAGAGGATAAGGTCCTACCGATGAAGGCAACACCATTGACGCCAAGGACGGTCCACTTTGACTTTGATCGTTCCACGATACATCCTCACATCACTCTCGATGAGTTGTCAGATGATGAATTCTTCAGTGTGTGGGTAACTGATGACGAGTTCGCAGCGTCCAAGAAGGATTATTTGGCTATTGTAAGGAAGATGATGAAGGACGCTGACTTTGTTGAGACTGAAGACTGCTGTCCTCGTGGTCTTGGTAAGTCCATCGATGATTGTTTGATCGATTGCTTTATTTCTGTGAAAGAGCCTTATACTGACATCGTCCTTGATTCGTTTTGTTTGATTATTTCTCCCCCCCAGAATTCAAGACCAAGGAGGGTGCTCGTCGTCGCAAATTGACTAAGCAACGAGCATGTTTTGCGGTACTGGAAGAACAGGATATCCAAAAGGATGAGGGTTTTATGGATGATCAATTCATTTCCGATGTATATGCTGAATTTGCTAGTCAATCATCATTGGAGGCACTTCATCGGGGGTTAAAGGATGAGAAAACAATGTTCGAATCGTTAGATGAAGTTGATCTTGCGATACTAGAGAAATATGGGAATCGGAAACGAAATTCACGATGGAGTAAACCAACGAAGATGCGAACGAATAGTCCCGTATCGATACTAGATATCGATGATTGTATGGAAGCTGTCAGATCGGACATACCATGATCAAAGGATAACATTTCATTTCAGCGATCTCATCCATGAACCCCGAACGAAAAGGGGTTCTGTGACCGGCACCCCCCACGTGTGTCGCAGGAAAGATACGGGAAGGACATGTTCGCGGGGCTTCAATACGCATTGACAACCGCGAATATACTTTACTCTAAATCCAAAAGACATTAGCATTAGATCCCTTCCCCCTGTACTGGATATTGTATATAGGTAGTGCATTCTCTATCGTGGATAGCACTTGATTCGAATTTTGTTTGAACGCGTCCCTTGAGCCTTCCGTTTTCGCTTATGTTGAATCGTTGATTGGAGAGTATCCCGTCCTGAAGCTTGTTTCCTTACAGGTGCGGAAAGGCGCAGAATTAATGGTGCATCATCCGATGCTCTGGTTGCCATTTCTTGACGTTCGCTTGTCGCATGAGAATCTACGTCGAACTGGAGCTGTTTCGCAGACGATAATACTCCCGATATATTTCCCCTTAATTCTACAAGCCGATTGAGAAGATCACTCCTCTTGGTGGCTACATCAGATGTCAAAGAGACGAGGGATCGGTTTCTCACCACCAAGTTATCTGCGTTTGTGAGCCCTTCCATCCAAAGTGCAATTCGGGGAAGATGCGTCTTTGCTAGGATGGATAGGCAATCTCTGAGTTTCGCCGTAGCCCGTCTACGCTCCTCCTCAGAGACAGTATCGGAGCGTTTCATGTCCATTTCATCGGCTGCTTTCTTCTCAGGATTATCTCGAAAATCAATCTCTATGGCACCGTCACGAAGTCCCGAAGATTCCATCGCTGCAAGCGTTCGCTCGACTGCATAGAAATGATCCAAGTCGGGTGAGTGGGCGTTGGCTGTATCGTCGTTGAAATCATCGGCGTCCTCCCAATCAACATCGTCTTCTTCTTCTTCGTCGTCGTCGTTTTTGGTATTTGTTTCACGTCTCTCGACACATTTTTCACTTTTGTGATTCAAGGAATCGTCTCCTTCCGTGATCACGCCGAGGCGAGGGACAAGGATCTCCATATACGTGTACGCTCGACTAAGCCATTTCTCAACGTACTTTATCTCCTTCTCACCATTTATCAGTGCAACATCTCGGATGCGCCTCCAATCGTTAATGGATGATGTAGAATCAGAAAAAGTAGATGAGACATTGTTCATCGCTTCCAGAGTGGGGCATCGTTGTCGTAATCTTTGTACCGCAACCTGAATCTTCGGATAAATCCTTCCATACCCCTTTTCTACAAGATGATTCAACCAGAAATCACCCTCCCATTGCAAGAAGGGCAAATCTTCTACTGCCTTTTGTGGTTGATAGTCAAAGAATGTGTCGTCGAGCCATTGTCCAAGGTGATCGTCCTGCTCGAGATAAAGGCGGCAGTCCTTACTTCGTTGGAGTAGTAAGCCTGTCAAGTATAAACTTGCTCGACGTACGGCGATTCGTTCATGTGATTTCTGAAGATCCCAAATAAATACGAAACACGCAAAGGGTACAGAAGGTCCGGTGAACTTCCGTTGACCATCCTTCTCGGTATTCGCTATTGATTCAGGCATTTGTTCTCGGTTTTTCTTCCTATGATCATCCCGCTTAACAAATCGTTTCAAGGATTCTAACCATCTACCGGCAGCATCATTCATCGCATTTCTTCGTTTCGATAACTCTTCTTGTTCTGGGTCGACAATCTGTTCTGTCGTTGCTACGGCCATTCTGTCCATGATGGAACCTAAAACACCACATGATGAATTAGTACGAACTGTATGATTCTGAAATTCCTGATCTTGTTCTTCACCACAGTAGGCTCTCCCATGACATTTGGCGTAGAATTTAGTACCGACTCGAATCGCGTGTACCAACTCAGGAATCACATCCAAAGGGACCCCGGGAATATCCGGTAAATCTAGTGCTGCCATCGTGGCATTTTCACATTGTCGTTTTCGTTTTCGTCGACTTTGTGAGGATGATTCCATCCTGACGTAGAGTGCTCACGGTGGATCCCAATGGCACCAGTGATGTTTGAATCCCTGTTTCAGGGTTGACAGCGTTCAAAAATGAAAATTATGGGAAGCGTCCAAACTTGATTCAAATGAATCGGGTTCGGATTTCGGATGGCTGTTCGCTGTGACGAACGTCTGTGTGGCGTCGGTTCTTGTCGGAAAAAAGTCTGAGATGTCAAATCCCTACCATCCACACCTCATCGAACATCACACCATGGTATCGCCGCTCACAATAACAACACACCAACAAAGAATCTTTGTCTGTTTTCCTTCTTAAGTCTATTTTTCGAAAATGTCCAACCTTCGTACAGAAGCACATGCAGTGATACAACGGTACATCGATACATATCAAGATGAACAAATTGCCGTAGATATTTTACGAGTCATTCAAGAGGAAGCTTCCTTGATGAAGGAGACGGAAGATGTCTGTGATGCGATAACGACAGATCCATATGAAAATTTAAGTGGGATCCCATCCAGGGTATTAGACCGTTTCAAGAAAATATTACGTGTGACTGTCTGTGATCGACAACGTTGTGGTTTAGACTTTGCAAGGATATATGCGATCGTAACATTCCCAACAAAGACGAATCGGACTTCCCAACTCTATCTTACCTATGAACGAAAGCCACAACGGGGAGGACCACCGAACGAGAAGGGATATCATCCCTGTCAGGTATCCTATACCATAGAACAAGGATATGATCATGGAGAACGACAACGAATATTAGATGTTATGATCTGGGCGGCATCGAATGTCCCATCGACAAAATCACCTGTCTGTATTGAGGATAAACTAGAGGATGGATGGGAAGATGTGGATGATGATAATGATGATGACAATGACGATGAAAGGATACAGCAATCCAAGGTTTCACCAGATGTAGTACAACGAACGAAGAAACAGAGAATACACGGTTCCTCCGATGGTCAACGAAGCGACGATGATGATGGTGATGGTGGTGGTAATGGGAATACTGGGACGAAGAAGACTGGCGATGACAATGACGATTCGGACCGTGATGAATACATGGCGGCTTTAGATGGTGTTGCATTACATTCTTTTGTACAATCCGCGGGACTGGAACCATTGGATGATGCGACTGCATTTTTTCTACTCATGACATTTCCATTCTTCGAACACGAGTGGGATATTGTCGGCCTAGTCTTAGACCAAATCTTTGGACGGGATTCGGATGCGGAAGAGGATGAAGACTAGTACAAAAATGAACAGAGAGAACTTGCGAATCAGCATAGCATATCTTGCATTAAAGCTTTTCTATTTCTGCTCCTGTCGTAGTTCAATGGAAACTGTTGTCTGTGCCTGTTGGACCACTTCCGCAGTGGCCTTTCGAGACACAACGACTGGACAATTTGCATTCCCTGTGTTGGCGTTGCTGGCTATAGCATGTTCATGTAAACACATCTGACGTCCCTGATCGCGAATCTTGTGGACTGTATCGGCAATAGCATCACGAAGTACATCACGATCGTGTTCCTCGTCCCATACCTTTGAGTGTAGTAGGAATAAGACCAGCCAAGACGGCAAATACCATAGAGACATTAGGAAGACTTTGCGAGCATTGGCGTTTGTTCGCTCTTGTCGAAACTTGTAGGCCACGTGGAGAGCATAGGCATTCAAAACAATCCCTTCAAGGGCGAACATGGGGCTAGTTACATCCAAGTAAGTTGCCGCAAATGGCACCGTTGCTAGGTACCCCGCGTAACGTAATACCATCTGCGAAGTCCTGTCTCCATCACTCTCGAGGACTGGAAGCATTGCAAATCCACCTCGTTTGTAATCGACTCGGTGCATGAAACTGAGGGCGAAAAAGTGTGGCATCTGCCACAGGTAGAGAGTACTGCCCAAGATAATGGCATCGATATCTAAGAAACTACCTCCAGTAGCTGCTGTCCATCCCATAACGGGGGGGATCGCTCCGACGACAGCACCGACCCAAGTATTGTAAATACTACGCGGTTTCATGTAGGTGTACAAACCAGCATAAAGTCCGATATTGGAGAGTCCCAACGCAGCTGTCACAGGATCTGTTCCCAACCACAATAGGCCGACACCAGACACACCCCAGGCGGTAGCTGCTAGGGACGCTTCCTGTACGGTCAAATGATTCTGTACGAGTGGTCGTTGTTTTGTCCGTTTCATTAATGCATCTCGATCTCGTTCCAATATTTGATTCCAAGCTGCTGCTGATGAACTACACAAGGCCGTCCCAATCACACAGGCTGCAGCGACTGTGGCTTGTTCCGAGAGTGGCGTCCCCGCAGCGACAAATCCAGCTCCCGTCGTCGCTACTACTAGGGCACTCAACTTCGCCTTCGCAAGATCGAGGTATAGTTTTGCTTTGCTTGGTACTGTGTTGTGTAACGGACTACTACTCTCCTCATTGTTGTCAGAAACAACACTATCATCATCGGACCCAACTCGTGGTGTAGTATGAGTCGAAAAGAATTGTAGAACTGAAGTCCGATGATGTATCAGCCTTCGTGTTCGGTTGGCCGATCTAGAGATCAAGATCGACGTCATCATGCTCAATGGAATAGTTGATTCGTTCTATGGAATCCTCGAAAGTGGCTCACGCAAATTCTAAAACGAGACACGCACTCCTCCGTTCTTCGATCGGTGCCGAAAATTGACTTTCGTTCGTTTCACTCTCTCCTTATCGTTGTCACCATGCATGCCTTGATCTAAGACACGCTCAACACAGTAACTAACTATTTCAGTTTGGGATGTTCCGTGGAGGTTTTGGTGATGTCCAGGAGGAAAGTAGTGTGGAAAGTGAGACGGTTCAGACGGTATACATCTGGCGAAGTTCGTTGCCTTTATATTGGTCGGCAATTGTGGTCGGCAACGCAAGCGCAGAAAGAGATCGGTCGGCCGGCTGACACGACACTGATATGTAACTGTGGTAGATACAGTATCGCATCAAGTTCACACTCGTCGAATCATGCGACTGATGAGCATGTTCAATCGCCTGAGTCAAGGAAATCAGAGGGAAATCATTTTCCCACAATAAAACTTCGGGCGATCCTATGAATTGGGGTAAAAGAACGTTGGAGTCCCCCAAATTCGGTGGATAGCTGACTCCATTTCCAAGACTTGATCGTCAAGTTCTGCTCTTCACCGTCAAGTCAACCTGTAAGGGAGTGCTCGTCAAGGTCGTATCATAGCAACGAGATCGTATTGGAAACCATCCCCGTTTCACAGGCACACAATCAAATCGTTTTCCTCGTGGACTTTGTGTGAATTCGACGCTATGACATCGTTAGTTGATTTACCGGAAGATATTTTGAAGAATATCGCATCGAACTTGGACGCACCAGATCTCTTGAGATTCTTGTTGTCAAGTAAACAATTCCATGAGAGGTTGGGAAAGTCGTCTGATTTTTGGTGCTTTATGTTAGGCGAACATGTATCGGGGGTCGATGCTCGGATGAAATATATGATCCGTTCCTATATGAAGCATATCCCAGCCGTCAAATGGCAGAAGATAACACGACGATCTTGCCGGATATCGTCCAGAGAAGGACACTTGGCATGTACATTTACAGACCCTCAGGAACAACGATTGTGTATCACAGGTGGGTTCTCGGATGATCCTGGAGTTTATATACTACAGATCAGACCAGATATGTCTCATGGAAGTCGGTGGCTAAATCTGACTCCTACTGGTAGCCCTCATGACTTTGTTTATGGAGCGTCGTTGACAACGTTAGATTCAACACGGGCGATTCGATTCGGTGGCTTCCGAGCCGGTGGATACTCTTCGGAATGCAACACGATCAAACTTTTGACAGTGGAACCTTCGGCGGCGGAGGACAATAATCCCCTAGTAGGAGGTCTCAGATGCCATTGGCAAGTTATTGAAGCTCAGAATCCACAGTTTGCACGGCCCCGAGCATATCATTCGGCGACCCTGCTGAATCAACGTTACTTGCTGGTCCTTGGAGGCATGACTGAAGGTGGTTGTATCATCAGTGAATCATTACTTGATACAGATACATGGACATGGTTCGATCCTAGTCGTATCACCAACGGAGTAGGACTTTTTAACGATACAAGGCCATCGGATCGACATGGCCACTCCGTCGTCGTCGATGAGAAACGTAATCGGCTTGTGCTATTCGGTGGGGGGAGTGGAACAGACTTACTGAGATCCGGAGAAGATAGTGCAGAAGTTTGGGAGTTGAAAATGGGAAGCGACTGGAGGGTAAATATAGAAGCTTCATTCCCATGGAAATGGCGGAAAATTCATCGTGATCCTGAATGCGATAATCGAAGAGGAGACGAAGAGCATGATGCGATGGATGAGGATGGTGACGCATCTGCGTTACAGGCAACAAGTACTCTGACACCCTCAGAGACACTTTGTCTTGGTCGGTGTCATTATGGTCTCAAAACATCTCCAGACACTGCTTTGTGTCTACTCGGGTCGGGAAATCCGTCAACAAATGGTGTCATTGCCTATGATTTGTCAGCAGATCAATTTTTTCGCCCCACTTCCTTTGGTACTCTTCCTCAGCCTCGATTTACATCTGCATGCGCATTGCTTCTAAATGGATACATTTTTGTTCATGGTGGCTTTTGTGCGCAGGAGGGGAGCACTCTAGGAGATGCCTACGTTCTCGACTTGGCACCCTTCATCAAGAATCGTGAGTTCACATGTCTTTCGATCGAATCGAATGCACGTTCACACCGGGTAGTTACAGATGAAGATGCTCGACAGGGACGGATGAGTGGCGAACGGCTATTACGACGAATGTTTGATATCTTGGGAAGCGCTGAAGATGACGACCGTCCAGCTGTTGCACAAGGAATGTTGGCGCAACTGATCTCTACCGGACAGTTTGGAGGGGATGCATTCAACTTAATTCGCCTCATCGCAAATGGTAGTGCGGTTGTCCGTTTTGAGGGCGAATCGGATTCTTCTGACGGCGATGAAAGTGGGGATATTGCTGATGATCCTGACTATGAAGAAGAAGAGTGATACTATTGTACAAAGGCTTTATTCTTCATGTAATCTACTTCTGATTGATGCGTGTTTTTCTTTTTCTCTTCGTGCTCTTTTTTATATTGAATGCCTATTTTGGATTGACGTACCCACCTGGAGCAGGTGCCACATTTTGTCTGCTAGTGTCGCTGTACTCCTTGAGGAAAAATCGACGACTCTTCAGATCGTATCCTTTCTTCCTCGGCGGGTCGCTTCCACTGACGAATCCGACCAAGTTCAGGGTATTGAATACCCAGATACTTCCCTGGCGACCACCGGATCCACTATCATCCCACACCTTCTGTAGGAAACCACTAGGTTTCACCCAGTCCATCGGCACGCAACGCATGCACGTGATATCGGGTTCTTGATTGACCTTACTTCCAATGAAACCCAAAGCCACAAAGTCCTCTCCCGGTGGAACAGGTTCCCAGGCATAGAATGGATTGCTTCCGTGAGTTACACTCCATGCCAAACGGAATCGCGCTGGATGAGGCATGTATCGGTCAAGGACGTGAGGTAGCCAACTGCTTCCTCCCACCCAGCTTCCAGTTGTATCCGTTACTTCCATACAGAGTCGGTCTTGCCCGTCACGATTCGGATTGTCATAGCCGATACCGGCAAAGTGACCGAGAGAGATGGCTCCCTTATTTTGTCGGAAAGCACCAGCACCAACGACGGGCTCCCAAATGCTTATCTTCTGGCGACTCATGCTACCTTGGCTGTTCCAGACTAGGTTAAACTTGTTGATGCTCTTCACCTTTACCTTGATCGCCGCGAGCACCGGTGGGGGGATGTTGACCACCTTCTTTTCGCTGTCTTGTGAAGGCATCGGAGGTAGTGGCATTCCTCCGTTGAACGCCGCGGCGTTGGCTGCCATGTTTCCGTCGTCTTCAAAACCGACAGCGCTCTTGAACTCGTCCAGATTAATGTACCCGTCTTTATCTGTGTCGAGCTCCTTCATGAAACCTACCAACAGCACCTGGTCTAGCTTCAGGCCGAGCCAATCCAAGCCTCGTTTGAGATCGTCATAGTTCAGCAGGCCATCTCGATCACGATCGATCGCTGCGAAGCAATCTCGCGGATACATGCCTCTACCCTTCAACATCGCGGTGATTCTACCGGCGGCAATCTTATGATTCAGCAAGTGGTGCTCATCTGCCGTAATGAATACCTTAGAAAGAGCTGTTGTGGCTGGGTCCTTTTGCTTTCGACGGCGGTTACTCATGACTTCAACGAAGAAATTGTATCGTTTCTCGAGTTCATTTTCTTGAAGTGCTCGCAAGACTAGGCTAACCTCACGGGGCTGGTAGTTGAACTGACTGTCAATAAATCGGTAGCATGACTGCGCTGTCGAGTCCTGGAAGCCCTGAGCAGGCTGATATCCATACGTGGAATCCAACGTCGTCCGATCGGTGCGAAGAGCCACGGCAGTGTCCTTGCCAGGAATCAACGGTAGATGAGTTTGTTGGTGCATTACTGCTCGCATACACTCGGCTTCGAAAAGCGATAGGGCGACGTAAAATCGACCTGACTGGATTCGGTAGTAGAGACGCTGTTCAAGAAGCTGCTTGAGCTCTTCAAAGGCCACGGGACGATTCCTCAATTCGGGCATCTTTTGGAAGAGCTTATCACCTTCTTCACCGTCTACGTCAACGTCCACAGCTCTCAAGACTTCCTTAAGTTCGGCGGCTGAGATTGTTCCCGTTGTTTGTCCATCAGGGCCCGTAAAGGCACGTCGCAACATCTTTTCTTGGGCGCCTGTGATCGCTTTGCCTTGAGCAGCCACTTCCTGAAGAGCGGACCGAGACGGAATAAAATCCATTGTCACAATTACGTTCTTCAGGCGGCGATGTGTACTTGTGCTCCACGACTTGTCATAGTAATTTTGTGACATGTATAAGTACTCGGGGAACTGGAGTGAAACTCCTCTGGAAAACAAATAGTTCTTCACAGAGAATTCCGAAGCTGGGTAGAAATACTTCTGCCAGGGCGTAGCATCAAAGTCTCCGTCTTTCGATTTGACCCATTTTCCGAAATCCTTCTGGAACGGAACAGACAAGGATTCAACCTTCCAAGGATCAGGATTCTCGCCGTCACGGGAATATTTCTTCTTCTTGGGTGACTCGTCCACGACCTCTTCCTCCTCCTCCTCTTCTTCTTCTTCCTCCTCTTCTTCTTCCTCCTCCTCTTGCTCCTTCAGGACTTCCTCCTCAGCAGTCTGCTCCTTTTGCATGTTCGCATCCTTGTCCTCTTCGTCCACCTCCTCAACGATGGCAGCACCGAATTTCCTTTGCTGGAGGCCCTCGGAATTCACCAGGACTAACAAAATCTTGTCGATGACAGCCTTGTCATAATCGTTGCCAACAAAGTCCTTGCGGCGGATGACACTGTTACGTAGAGTGTCAGACAGTGGAACTGGGATTGGAATACTGTTTTGTACTGTGTAATCAAGTCGATCAGAGAGGATGTCAATCGAAGATTGAATTTTTTCGATGCCAACCCGAGCTCCCTTCGATCTCCCAAGGTCTGGCAAGACAAGAGACTTAATGGCTTCGAAGTCATCTTCGAACACTCTTTTCGATCCTAGTAGCCATTCTTCGAATCCAGCCGTCCCGTCCTGTTCAGATCCAGATGAAGCTTTAGAATTATTTGCCTTCGCGAACTCCTTTAGTCGATCAGAGAAAGCGAGTTGCGTCAGCTCTCTGTAGTTTTCGGAGAGAAGATGATATGCTCGTTTTCGAGTAACGTTATCGACGCTCTGGTGACAAAGCATCCTAAACTGCATGTTTTCGCTTTTCATGCCATTCACTGACAACCATGCAGCAGCATTAATGAGTAGTTGTCTACCACCCACAGCAATGACTGGTGTGGGCGGCGGTGCCAGAGGATTGTCGAGAGAAAGCAAATCGGCTCCGTAACCGGTCGACGGGGGCGGTGGCGCTTGTGGTTGGGCCCTTTGGGCAAATGCTGCCTGGTTCTTCGCAAGCCTGTCCTGTTGCTCGTTGATGAGTTTCATAACTTCTGGAATGATGAATAGTTGAAGCGTCTGTCCTTTTCCGATCCCGCGCATACGGAAGGCGCCCTGAGCATAGTCACGGAATGTCATATCCTTGCCCAACGTGAGTGCTGCCCGAGCATCAATACATTGATGAATATCCATTCCAGTAGTGTGAATCTGATCGTAGAATGAGAATCGTCGTTCCGGAGGGATGCCGGCCTGATTCAAACGTACAACGTTCATACCATGGCGCATCAACATCATTTTCCTGTCGGCGCTATCGAGGAAAACGACTCCTTCGAAATACCCCGGCAGCCTCTCCAGAAGATACTTCGCTACACTGAAGTTACTCATTCCTGTGATTAAGGCTCCGCAATCCAGTAACGCGTGGAAAGGCGGATTGGACGTCGCAATGTCGTCAAGCAACTTCGTAACTGACCAATCGGATCCAAGAATGCGATTCGTCATGATTTCTTCGCTTGTCAAAAAGTGCAAAATCTGCCCATCAACACCTTCATCATACTGACACTGCCCAAGTTCCTCTGGCAATAAGTCACTTGGTGTTCCGCTAAAGCCCACACGTCTGCTGAAAAGCATCTCACCGCCTAAGTCTTGACCCGATGCACTTATCTTCTCGTGGTGGTGCTCCATCGTCAGCGGGAACACAAACTCGTGCAAGTAGTACAGGATCACTTGCGGAATATTTCGCAATAAGTTATAGGTGATACTCATGTGATTTTCGTCCTTCAAATCCAACAAGTGCAACGGCCAAATATCATCAGCGCCTCGGCCCCCGATGGTGCGACCCATAGGCGCAAGTGAATACAAATTTAAA
>Ga0194115_10006034_pt1 | contig 12386 bp, 9 predicted proteins | sample TA2MahsurfametaG_3_FD_148656 | JGI IMG/M metagenome (GOLD analysis project Ga0194115, IMG submission 148656) | Freshwater microbial communities from Lake Tanganyika, Tanzania - TA2015002 Mahale S4 surface | ecosystem: Environmental > Aquatic > Freshwater > Lake | place: Tanzania: Lake Tanganyika... | reverse complement strand
AGACGATTCGGCAGTTTTTTGGCGGGTTTTGGTCACACAATGTCACGCTCTATTTCTTCACAGTTAAATAACTGACTGTTCGTGAAAAAAACCGGGATTGTCCCCGACTTGGGTTTCTTGATCCAGTACAGTACTCGGAAGCAAATGCTCTTGAAAGGTTAAATCGTGCTCGGAGAGTTCAAGAGAACGAGAAAAATTTGGAGAGGAAGGTATCGTTCGCATGTCACCTTGTCACAAAAAAACAAGAAGAGGATCTCTTACTCAAGCAAAAGATCATGGCCCGACCTATTCTACTGACTCTCCTCTTGGCTGCAAGTCAAGAACAGTTCAGTACTGCCTCTATCTTTCGCCGTTATCGTGAGGGCGGTAGTAATGGCAGGAACTTACAATTCGATGGGATTGACATACCCGGCTTGATCCCAACACCAAACTGGACGAATATCGATTGGAGTCTTCCTGCTGATCCACAGGAATGGAATAACTTTAATTGGACGGATGATAGTTGGCAAGATTTCTTACAGAATGTGAATCAGGCAATCGATTTTTGTCCGTTTGTGGAATTGGCAGTAGGGATCGGACAAGAATTTGGTTCCGAGGGGGATTGTACGTGTCGTGAGGCAGAGGGTGGGGATTTCTTTCTTCAGGTCAAATGTGGATTTGGGAATATCTGTCTTGATTCTACCCTCTGTGCTTCAGCCGATTTGAATTTTACAGCCGATCAGACTTCGGGGATGATGAATATTTCTACCTGTGTCGATTCGACGAATACAGGGTTAGAAGAAATTTGTTTCTCATACACTTTGGACACTACCCCCGACGTGGCACAGACCTGTGAGGCTACCTATGGTGGTCAATCATGTGTCTGTGACATTGAAAATCTATGTTTGAAACTTGATTGTTCTGCCTACCTCCCCGGAGCCAAGATGGATACGTGTCAAATCCTTAGCACGGAGTTTGCCATTGATGCTGAATCATGGATCCCATCTCTTGATATCTTCGATGATCTCTTCAATGGGACCTTTTCCTTCGATGAAGTGAATTGGGACAATCTAGATTGGGCCAATGTCGATTGGGACAACTTTAACTTTGATCTCGTCAATTGGACAGCGATGGATTGGCCGACAATGACATGGGATTCCATCTTTGGTGAGACCCTACTAATGACGGAGGATATCTGCCCTATCCTCACGGAACAAATCCTCAAGTTGGATGATCAATTGGCGGGATCCTGCACATGCAATAATGACGCAGGATACAACAACGTCCTTTGTAAATTCGTTTCGCAATGTACTGCTGACATACCAGATTTTGATGGTGATGAAAACGATGGCGCGACTGCCATTTCCCGTACCAATATGAATTCAGGACTTTGTGGAGATATCCTTTTTGACCTTGGATTTAACGATGGGATTGACTCGATTGATACCAAACTCTGTGTCGACTTTGAGGAAGACATCCATCCGACGACGTGTATCGACTTTGGTATCCCCTTTGCCGATACGGAGTCAGATCCTACCTGTACGGCAACCTACGGAGGGAAAGCCTGTACTTGCAGCATTGATAAAGATTTGTGTGTCGTGGTGGACTGTTCCGAATGGGAAGAAACTGCCATTATGGATACTTGTCAAAAAATAAGTCCAGTCGAAACGACAGAAGTTCGTGAAATGGTCCCTAAATTTGGAATCCCCTCGGCAGCCTCCGCCGATGAAGGTGGAACTCCCTCGGCAGCCACCGGTGACGAAAGTGAGACCGTGGAAGGTGGAACTGAAAGTGAGCTTAAGGATTCCGCCTCTTCGGGTATTGTGTTTGGCGTCGTGGGAATGATGATCGCCACCTTGTCTACTTTTGCGTTTATCGCCTAAGGAAACACGAAAATTGGTGATCCCACACGATCTTACATACACAGGAGGAAAGAGAGAGAGAGAGAGCTATTAACCAAAGTCGTGAAGCAACGATGTAGTTTGTATTCTCTCATTTTAACAAAAATTCATTTAAAACTGCATATTCCTACCATCTGAAAGTCGCACATCGTTCAATATCCGGGGTGGTAGCTTCGACATCTCTCGGTCTAGATCCTCCCATGACGAGTACGCTGAGGAAAAGACTTTCCAATTTTCAGTGATACTTGAGATACATCGTCTTTGAAGACTGGTATACTCCTGCTCCTCCTCCCGCGTAGGAGGCATGGGGTAGTAGGATAGTTCCATCAAGATAAATTTCAAGGCAACTTTGGGATCGATTGCTGGAAGGCATTCCTCATCGGTCATGGCATCAAAGGCATCCCTATCCATCTGTCTGGAATTATGCATGGCACAAATATAGGCTGCCCCACTCCATATTCGTGCTTGTGATAATCTTAATGATTCTGGATACAACTCGGGTGTCTCCAATTGAATCCTTTGGACCTGTTCCTTGTTGATCACTAATAGGTCAATCAAGAATTTGGGAGGAATTAATCCTGCCAGTGTAGGACTTTCCATCACTAATGACCCAAGTTTGACTCGTGATGTAGCTAATAAACGATCTGCCCCGCATTGCGTTGCGGCTGTCAGGAATTCGGTCATTGTCTTCCATGATATTGTCTTTTGAAAGAAATTGTCAATCGCATCCTCCAAAGGAGGTATGTCCAGTATACCTGCAATCAAAAAGACATGACATGCTTTTTCTGCAGTCAGCTTCTGTGTTACTTCTGTTGTGTAGTAGATGAAGTCCAGAACCATGGGGAATACCTCAGCCTGTTGTGATGGCAGTTCGATCGTTGTTATATTCGAACCTGCACCGTAGTTTTGATCCTCCACTTGGCGGATAAATTGTTTGCACATTAAATTAGATTTTCTTGATCCAAAGCCGACAACATTCCGATGGATATTGTATACGTCAATTACATCCGTGACGTGGCCATCCGGAGATAGATGAACGACATCAATCCTGCGGGGATGTGGCGGAGCCGCATGAAGTTAGACGTAGCCTGCATGACATGGAGTTCTGACTTTCAAGGTATCTTCTTACCTCCAATCACAGAAACTGGCTCTGGGATCTGACTTCCAACTAATTCTTGGTCCGTAAGAAGGATTAACTGTAAGTGGATCAGGATCCCTCCTGTGCGTAGTAGGGTTGCTATCGCTAAGCTGGTCCTCCTCATTGCTGCTTCCCCTGTTGCTCCCCCTTGGAATAATGTCAGCGTTCCCTAGCAATCGTTCGCGTCTTTGACTACTACTTCCGTGTGAGCTACCACGTCGTTCTGTTGTCTGAGTCCTGTCGCGCTTGCTCCTATCCAGGCTGGATGATGCTCGATCGCGTATATGACTGCTCCCCAACACTGTCGAATCTGCATTCCCAAGCAATCGTTCTCGTCTGTGTAAACGTTCGCGTATGTGACCGCTACCTCCCGGTAACCCCCCATTGGCACGCCCCTCTTTCCCGAAGTTTCTGCCACTCCCACTCAAACTACGGGGACGCCGAGAAGGGCTTGTAACGGACGTGCTAGTCTCGGTACGCTCGCTTCCGTTCCCCCAGTACTGTACTCTCCTCACGATCATCATTTTCTTTGTGTTGGGGCTCTGACTCTGGTCCCTAAGAGGACTTTTGTTTCTTGCAGTTTCACTGCCACTCATTGTCTTACTGTTCTGACGGCGAACACCGACATGTCCGGTTGCGTTTTGTGCTTCACGGTCTTCTGCCCCGAAATACTGTATTTTCTTTATGGATCTTCTTGTTTGAGGGGTCTGGCTTGCTGCTCGTCCAGGACTTCGAACTCCTCCTTCCCTACCACTAGATGAACGCGTCCGTCGTCCTGATGCCGATACGAAAAATACTTCGTCTGATGTGGTTGGTTCACCGGCTCCGGAAAGGTTCTTTGAACGGGTAGGGCGTTCAGCGCCCGGACTTCGGGTGATACTTTTACGTTTGGCTCGAAACCCGTCGATGCTGCTGCACGATTTCGGCTTTCTCACTGGAGTTGTTGTCTTGATCTCCCCCTTTTCTACGGCAGATTCTTTTTTCGCGCCCCCTTGACGGTTTTCTTCTGCTTCTAAAACCTTTGCCCGGAGCAGAATATCTTCCATCTCACTGTCGCCTGCCATAGTTCCTTGGGGAGACCGTGAGGTAGACACTTGAAGTACTGCAACAAGGTAGTAACTGTAGTTGACTTGCCAAGGGCTCCGGGCAACTTGCAAAGCAAAAGAGACATTCGCCGAATCGCCGAGCCCATCAAGTTTTCCGCAAGGTCCAGAAACGGTCATCGGTCCCTGTTCGTGCAGTGCGTCGTGCACAGCATAGGCATGTATATCGATGAGAAGGTGTTCCAATCGAGAACTATTTTAGATAATTGCAGACATTGAGACACATGTTTAGATTCCCAAGTTACACTTACAGTGAATTTCCGTACGATATAAATACCTAGCAGCAAATGCACTTATAGCCATTACAAGTACAGTATGTCATCGCGAAATCAATACATAAGTTGTTTGATACGTATGACTGTGATATGAAAACGCATTGACGTACGTCAATTCAAAGGTCTAACAGTAATATCGTCATATTTCTTCGTGTCATAACATAGATAAATGTATGATACAGGGGACAGCCATTGGCAGTGATCGATGTGACCCCGACATAAATTGCAAGGAAATCCGGCAGTGTACACAGGGGCTCTCTAGATAACTGGTTCTTTCCTGTGTTGTCGTTGCGTCACCAGCATGAGTCGCTAGGGGAACATCCAACCTGTATTTCGTCCACCCCAGTAACCTGCTCCCCTCGTTTTCCGTGGTCGACTGTGCCTCATAGTCTCTACCTGACTGGGAGTGGAAAGTGCCTCGACCTACGTATGTGCCTACCGGCACCAACAGCGAATATGGTAGATGTCGCAAGTAAATTTTCCCATCCATCTGGTACTACATAGAACCCAACGGTCATTGCTCATACGACCCTAGTTGCCATCGGTCTTCGCGTTTGAGTTCCAGGTCCGGTTCTAGGAACCGGCTGGGCTCGCACGGGCTTTCGAGTCGGAGAACGGATCGGCTGTGGAGTTGGGCGTGGAGTAGGAGAAGGGATCGGCTGTAGAGTTGGGCGGGGAGTCGGAGAAGGGATCGGCTGTATGGTCGGGCTGGGAGTCGGAGGAACAATCGGCTGTAGAGTCGGACGGGGAGTCGGAGGAACAATCGGCTGTAGAGTGGGAGGGGGAGTCGGGGGAAGAGTCGGTCGGGGAGTGGGAGCAGGGGATGGCCGAGGGGTTGGAATTCTACGGTTTCCATCCAATTCACTGGTGAGTACGTATTCCAAATCGGAAGTTGATCATGAATCCAACACGTCGTCTCACTTACCCTATTCCTTGATGTGTAAAGTAGCAAAAGTCCATTCGAGTAAAACCCGTACCACTACAACCAGGAACCAATCCACTGCCGCGTTGCTAGCATTTCAGTCCTGATCCACAATCCGCATCAGTGTCTAAAAAAAATATAGAAAATCCCGATGAGATTGATCGTGGAGCAGAATATCCGAAAATCCCTGTCACGTCTTTCCTTTCTTCGAAGCATGCGAACAACACGACGACGACGTACCACAGTCCCCCTGACACACTCCTAGAGAACCAGCCTTGGGGTTGAGCGTAACCATGTTGAGAGCTCCGTAGGTAGACGCATGCCGGTAGCAAAAATCAAAGGATCGGATTGTAGGTCCACCGACACATCCAGGAATATCATCAGTTGACAGATCACCCCGATGAAAGCAGGCCAATCCATCCATACAATCTTCGTCCATGGAACAGCCCCCCTCACATTCGCCCATTAGGGCATCGGTATCAGCTCCTACGTACTTCAGTGGCTTGGTTGGATTAAGTTGCTGATGAATTGGACAGAATAGAAACAAGATACAAAAACAATTCCAATGAGAGAAATTGCATTAACAGCGAGGTCCGCCACCGTCGAGGATCCTTTACTCACGGCGTCAACTACAGAGGAGACCCACAAAGCAAAAAGCAACGTCGATTTAGGCTTCATGGTATGTGAAGTGTTGCAGCGCATGACTACAAGAAATGGGTCAACATTGAATTGCCACTGCTGAATCTGTTCTTGACTGTCAAGAACGAGAGATGTGAGGGAGAGAGAGCGTGGACGAAAATTCGACGATTACAGGCCCAGGGGTGTAGCACGTTTATGTCCCGCGTGTGGTCATTTTCGTTGATTTGAGTCAGTTAGGCATATATGAGTGCCACCCTCAAGGAAATTTCAGTTCATATCTGTTATACCTATCACAGATAGGTATGCTGCCAGGTTCCTGGACAAGGACGAATGAGTAATCAATCGCTCGAGTCGGAGCTTCGGGGAGCTCGTTAGCTTTTAGATCTATCGGAGGGAAGCGGATCACCTCACATTGTGGTGACACTGGATTACTGTTAATTCCCGATGAATTCCCATATGGGTTCCCTCCATCCCTTAACGAGAAAGTAAAAGAGAGACGGAGTATGCAGGTGTCTGCGATCATGAGTCCGAAAGTCTATTTTTTCAAAATGGTCCTGCTGGGATCCATTTTGTGTCTGCGAACGGTAGTAGTTGGGTTCTCAATCACTAGTACTAGTAGTCCTCCATGCGGTAACGTCGTCCTGTATGGTTCCACCGCTCGGGAATTGCTTTTCTTGACCGCAAAATTGGCAGCTCGAGCAGGACTAGAAACATCATATATTTGTGCCCCTGGAAGTGAAGAGGTCGGTCGTCGTCTCATGTATGGAGACAATGCCAATGTCGATGATGATAATGATGACGGCATCGAGGATGGTCGTACCAAAGGTCTAGCTCGACCAATCTCCTCGGGAGAAGATATTATGGCCGCCCTACAGGCTACGAATTCTATCATCTTTTTAGGATATGATCAACCCATTGATGAGTCATCGTATAAGACATTATTGAATTCAGCGGGAGATAAACTGACCAAGGTTGTCTTAATGTCCAAAATGGGTGTCTCAAGGGCAAAAGGAGGAGGAGGATTCATGTTTGGTGGTGGTGGTGGTGGTGATGCCAAGTTACTACAATCCGAAACGGATCTACGAAACCTATGCCGTACGAAGAATCTAGATTTCTCGATTATCCGTGCCGGGAATCTCAAGGGGGGTGGTCCAGGAGATGATGTGGGGAATGGATTTGGTTTGGATGGTTGTTATTACAACACCTTGTTAGATATCGTCGAAGCTTCGGTAACGATGGCACATGATAGGTATACTCTCGGTCTCGATTGTCGGGTTGGTGATACGATTGATATGCCGAATATGTTTGCCCAGATGGGAAGTAAATCCTCCTTTGAGGCATGTCCCTATGATACGAATCGTATCGTCATCGCCGGTGGTCTCGTCGCTGCGGCACTCTACGATAAGCCCGTCGAAGTCACTGTCAGTGCTCAAAAGGGACAAGTACCGCCGACCCTCGATGCCTGGAAGGAAGCCTTTTCTATCCTGTCATGACATCCCCCCAGGCGTTAATTCAACATCATGGGCAGTCTAAGGTTAATATATTTACAATGTAACTTAGGATATGTGCGACAGACTCTCAGTATGGGAGAAGGAAGAAAGATAAATTTGCTTTTCCATAGTCAAGAGAGGGGGAAATCATTCTATTTTGGTCTGCCTTCCTTTGTTTTGTTTTTGTTTTCGTCGTATGTTCAGGTCTTTAGTCTTCCATGGGTGGTGCAGTACCGGGGAATAGAAGTTCTCGTAATTCATAGTAATCCTTGATACAGGTCTGATATCCCATTTCATTAAAGGAAGCACGTGATTCTAATCCACCCTCATTCGTCATTTCCTTCCCAACGGTAATCCCCACGGGGACGAAACGGAAATTTCGTTGTTCTCCCACACCGGCTTCGACAAAGTCAGGTGGCGGGCAAAGTTCATACGATACCATAGCCAAGGGATAATAGTGTGTAGGTTTTTTCGATTTCGTCCCCATCAAGCGGAACATATCCATCGTCTTATGATCGAATGGTGCAATGGGGGTCTTTCCAGATTCGACATCTCGACGATCTCGACCACCCGACGGAGCGACCCACAAAATCGTCCCTCCCTGTTTTAATTGATCTAACATCCCAGACATGGCAGCTAAATTTTGTCGACTCTTAATTGGTTTCGTATCCGGGTCGGCATCGATATGTTTCTTCGAATGGATACAAATCAAATTCCTTCCCATGGAAAAGGGAATCGCCAATGCATCTGTCGTGACCTTATGCCCCGCGACATAAACAACCTTTTCTGCCTCCTTAGAGAAACCAGCCTTTTCTAACATGATAGACATAACTTGTGGATCTGCCTCCGATTGATGATTCGCAAAGAAGACAACATTCTCACCCGCAGCAGCTTGATCCATCGCCTTTTGTAGGTTATCCATACCTAAGACTTTCGAATCTTCTATATCCATAAAGGGACGGAAAAAGTTACATCCCCATGCATAGAAATCAACTTCATTCCCATCTTCTAATTCAGGATTCCCTCGTAATGCTTCATGTGTAACTCCAAAGGTATACTTTTCTGGTCCCATACCAAATTTTAAACCAAATTGGACACCCTCCATAATTCGTTTCATAGATAATGCGGCATTCACATTCTCATCCTTCGTCTTAAGGTACGATGTTTGACTAGCCGTGATGTATTCCTTACAGAAATGTAAGATAGGTGCAGCCAAACCAGGTTTCGCATCACCGACTGCTGCCGAGACGGTCGAACTGATCTTATCCATAACGACTTGATATTCGGGAAGGAGATCACTACCACTGGTACTGGCACTGCTACTACTGCCACGAACAGCCTGTTGTTCTTCTGTTGAAAACCGACGAGAGTTGGCAAGTAGTGTCGATGGAGTAGTCGTATGAGGGACGAAGGAAGTGACGACCGTCGCAGACGACGTCCAAAGAAGTAATACTAGAGCTTGACGAAACATGATGGGTTGGTTCTGTCAGGTAGTGATGTTTGAGTTATGCGACGTCCTCGTTGTCTATGTACAGTGGGCACGAGATTCTTGTCACGGTCGAGTGTGCTCTTCCGAAAAAACAAAAACAAATGCTGTGAAGGAGAAAAAAGATGACGGACGATGGGAGGGAAAACGAGAAAAAGGGGACGTGGTCCAGAAATCGGGCGACGAGGTGGCAAAAGAGACAGGGTTCGTATGTCGCCAAGTCGACGTGTTCCATATGCTTTACCGTACGCCATCTTCCCCGTGTTCTCGTCATGTTTTTGGACCTTGAGATGACAGTGACAGGCAAAAAAGTTGGGGATGTCTTCTCCCTCTCCCCCATCTCAGCGATCCCGAATCACGAATGACGTCAGTAGTTCAATCATGGAAAGACATGTCACAACTCAAAAACAACAGAATCGCTTCGAGGAATCAAATCACACCATACCGAAAGGAATCTTGTATGACATCCACACTACCAACACCACCGCAGCAGGGGCCTTTCCGTCGAGGCTTGACAACTGTACTTACAGTTAGTTAGTAGCTTCGGATCTTGATTTTGTCCATCCACCAAAATCCGTTGTCCAAACCTTTTGCCTTTATATGGAACTATTGACTATCACTGTCACTCCGACCCCTCTAGGAATATAGGCCCATTTTTCTTCTCTTTCACCATATAAAGATGCGTCCCTTCCTTGCTCTCTTTGCGGGAATGATCAATTCCTCGCCTACTACTACTACGATCACAACAACAACAACCACGTCCACCACAACAACAACGTCCACAATTCCATTTTGGAAGGATCCATCTCAATACGGACGTCTCGTCGATCCACCGTCATCCGAATTATTGATGAAGATTCAAGATCAACCATGGAGAGGTGGTCTAGAACCGATCCCTACCAAGGGGATTGCCTTACATGAGGCGACTGTCATCGAGGGAGTGATCCCATCAGATCTCAAGGGGATGGTATGTCGGAATGGACCAGGAAGAATTCGAATTGGGGATACACAATATGGACATTGGTTTGATGGTGATGGACTTATTTCACAATTATGCCTTGATGGGACGACGAATGGTGCGACCTTTATGGCGAAGTATGTAGAAACAGAACGATTTCAGAAACAACAAGAACAAATTACACAAACTCAGGGAGATGTTCCAATGGCTACGGCTGGAGCATGGACGAAAAAAGGTCGTGGTGGCTTTATCGAAAATTTATTTGCAATTCCTACCAATCCCTCCAATACGAATGTCCTATTTCTGCCCCACGATTCATCAGCAACATCCTCCAAGGAAAAGCCTAAAATGTTTGCCATCGCCGAGGGTGGTGATCCTGTGGAGATAGATCCAAAGACGTTGCAAACTCTAGAGATGAAACCATTCGCATCGGGTAGTGGAGAAAAGGTTCAAACTCCCTTCGCAGCCCATTACAAGAAGGATCCTGTGACGGGAGAAATCTTTAATCATGGGATAGATCTATTCCCCAAATGTTCTGTCAATGTCATGAGGTTATCCAATACAGGACAACTCCTTCAGCAATCCCTTTATGAACTTCCCAACTTATGCTTTATTCATGACAGTATGATTTCTGAAAATTATTTCCTTCTTATGGTCCAACCCTACATCGCACCATCCTCAAGTCTCTTGACGAGTGTCATGGGCGGTCAACCTTTGGGACAACAATTGGAATGGGATCCAAGTCAAATGGAAGATCAATCTATCGTCATGGTCTTTTCAAAGAAGACTTTAGATTGTGTCGGTCGGATCCCTATCCCCCTTCTATCGACCTATCATCAAATTGATGCCTATGAAGAAAAAGATCCAGTGAATCCAAACCGAATTTCCTTTCGGGTCCTTATCCATAATCCATCCAATTCTCGTGAAAAGGTCGAAGATGGTTTTAAGGATTTATATTCCCATTCCAAGATTCCCATTTGTCAATTGTGGAAATATACGATTGATCTACGAACTCAATCCTTTATCGACAGTCACCGTATCGCATCGAATGCTGAATTATGTGAATTACCGACTATCAATCCGACTTGGAAAGATTATCAGAAACGATTTCTTTGGACGAATACCCGTACAGAAGATGCTGGATTCTTAAATAGTCTTCAAAAGGTAGATTTGGAAACGGGAGAATGTAGTGATTTGATTTCCTTCGGTACGACCTCCTTTGCAGGAAGTCCTATCTTTGTTCCCAAATCGAACCCCACTATGGAAGATGATGGATATATTTTGAGTCAAATCTATCGATCGGAGGAACATCGATCGGACGTTGTCATTTTGGATGCAGCTACAATGAAACAGGTCGCTCTCCTTCGATTGAATTCCCATATGACGTATCAATTCCATGGTGAATGGTACCCCTATTTTCCGTAGGTTTATCTACCGACACAAGCACTATGTGGGCTTCTACTATAGAAGATTTTTTTCCAAATAGCACGCGTGTACAATATCTTTTTAGAACACTACCATTTCCTTTGCTGTGAAACCAAGTGCCTCAAGATTGGGTTGACATGCAAATTTAATCATGGGAGGTGGTCCACACATGAAGACCTGAGTATCCTTTGAGGAACCATTGAACAAACAAAATTCTTCAATCATTTCCTTGCTAATAAATCCCGTCGAAAATTTCCATCCTGATGATGGTGGTCGATCCAATGTATAATGAAGAGAAAATCGATCGGGAAATTCACTTGCCAAGCCTTCCAATTCTGTTCTGACCAAAATGTCATCCTCGGCTTGTTCATTTGTTCCAAAAAATTGCACACAAAAAACAATCCAGGACAGGAACTCGATGAGGAACACAATGTAGGCATCGGTATTTTAAAAGAACGACGACGACGATGTCGACACTTACTTTGGTTGGCATACAGTAGCTTAACCTTGATACCAGGATCACAAGGATTTGCGAAAATATAATGAAGAATTTGAAGCATCGGCGTGATGCCTGTTCCACCTGCGATCATGATGATTTGATTGGTCTGACGACTTTCCAATGGTTTACCAAGTGGTTTGACCGAAAATTTTCCACCACTCTTGTATTCCATATGACCCTTGGGGCCCTTCATGTCGATGGTATCCCCAATCTTCAAGGAATCCAAATGTTGACTCATCTTCCCACCGTCCGGAAATTTCGGATGGACGCCCTTCATATATACCTTAATGACCAACGAAACCTCGCCGACAGTACTATTATCTGAGACAGGAGTATAGGATCTTTGTACGAGCTTCCCGTCGGTATCCTTGAAACAGAGGGAAATGTGCTGACCCGTGGGGAGACCAAGAACATAGCCCTTCGGCAAGCCGAATGTAAATCGTCGGGTATCATGCGATAGCACTTCCTTTCGGATCAATGGGTAAGATTTGTACTCTGACTGTGGCAGAACTTTCGGTGTTTTCGAGAACTTGAAAAATACTAGAGTACCTATGACGAGACAGACGACCGA